>Ga0307512_10000307_pt1 | contig 70667 bp, 76 predicted proteins | sample 14_EM_MG_FD_200267 | JGI IMG/M metagenome (GOLD analysis project Ga0307512, IMG submission 200267) | Populus trichocarpa ectomycorrhiza microbial communities from riparian zone in the Pacific Northwest, United States - 14_EM | ecosystem: Host-associated > Plants > Roots > Unclassified | place... | reverse complement strand
CATCAATTCCCACCATCCACCCATGCCAACTCCAGGAATATCTGTCCGATAAGGAGGCCTGTTGGACGTCAAATGATCTCTTCCATGAGTTCTATAACCTCTGTATGTCCGATCCTGATTAGGCGGAGTAGTTCTTACTCAGCGGCCGTATTTGTTATTTTTGAGCAGTAGAGACAATCCCGTCCGCGTACCGTGATTTCGTCGGACCACGAGAAATCTCGTATTTCGACTTGAACGAGACAGTTTCTAGACAGTAATCCAGTCCCGTTTTTATGCTGTGGTTCACACTAAGTTGAATGACGTACTATATGCATGTAATGCCGTGATAGCACTGCCAACTTCGGCACAGAGGTTGAGCCGTTCATCCATAGACATGTTTCTACCCTCACTCACGTTCATGAACTGTTGTAGATCCCACGCTGCTTTCTCAAAAACCAATACAGGAACCGCTTTCTCTGTCCTGCGCTTGATTTCCCAGCATATCCCCTCTAGGTTAACTATATGTGGGTGCATTTGAATAGGGGGTTGACTCAGAATCAATACTTCTGATATCAATGGTAAAAAGTCCGTGTCTGAATCATCGTCGTCGTGAAACCGCTTGAATGCAAGTGGCATGTTGGTGAATGTAGACTGGCTTATCGTCCCGGAGCCACCCTTGCCCAGATCATTGAGAGCAGGCTGCCACGTGAGATTGAGGTGGTCGACATTGTATTTTTGGACGACTGATAGAAATGCGATTAGGTCGTTTTGGGGGTCGCCGTGAGTGAGATTTGTTGAGGCAGCGGAGTGGCGAGTAAACATTCCATCCGAATATGACACCAGTTTCCCGGATTTGCATGTTGAAAACATGGTGTTCTTTGTGGATGATACTCGAGCGGAGTTAGGCGTTGAAAACTTGTGGAGCGGGTACAACTGGTCGAGTTTGGAAATTAGAAGGATGGCGAAATGGCGTATGTAGCTCGTGATCCTATTGGTTCAATGCATACCGTTTAGAGCTAACAACTAACGCATGCATGGAGAAACGGAAAGTATACATACCTATGACCGAACAATGTTCACCGTCTTGTGACTGATGTGTCGCAATCTGCCAGTCGAATATTAATATAAGCAGTGGATGAGGCTGTGCTACCACAAAGCAACTGAAAAACTCATGTTGTGCAATGCCGCATAATGCGCTGGCGCGTATGAAATTATTGTATAGCCTCATGAGTTGGTAAACTAAGAACACAGTTGACTGCAATGCGCCTTGTCAATCTGCCTCAGAGTGTCGGGCTGGTCAATCCAATCGCAAGTACTTTGGTTGCATGATGTGACGTGTTGATACTGGGGATGACGTCATGCGGAAAACGCTACGTGCTTGTCGATCCAATCGCCGCAGCGTTGATGTGCTGCGCGAATTATTTAATTTTGCATGAAGTCGTATATTATGTGCAACTATAGTGCAACACCGCGAACATGCATAAGGTAATGCTGTACGCCAGATAATTTAGCATAATGCAATACTCCCTACGATACGTGCATATCTACTCTACGGGATGTGTGATTCTACGAATTTCTTTTCTTCTTTGCTCATATGAACTTTTCCGCATAACCATCGCGAGGCCACATCACCTATCACAATCCATCGTGCGCTCGAATCGAATATCACAGGCACATAGTTGTTTACCTAGACCACAACTCATCTGAAAATGTCGTTTCGCGACGCGTTACTAAAAACGAAGTACTGAAGTATGCATACTTTTAATAACTTGCATTGATGCGATTCTCCTATTTTATTACGAACAAAAGAGCTGCATGCTTGTAATTGTTGGCACGGGATTTGGCCTGATGGCTTGTGTGGCGTTCGGCCTAAGGCTGCGGGCATGTGGCCAGTGGCTTGCTGCCCCCCTGGGCCGCCACAAGCCCCCATGATGAGGAGTAGGTCTAGCCCCGGCAGTGATGCTCGGCATCGGTCTCCGGATGTGATACTCGGCTTCGCCGAGTATGCCCGCTTTCCCATATATATTTGCCTGCCTTTCTCTCTCTTTGCTCTTTAGACAATCACTTTTGTACGATAGTCAATTCAACATCTCTATTTGTACTCGATTGATCTCAACAGTAATCGTTTGATGGATTATCGCTTATAGGAAGTTGCATTTGCTTCCTCAACCCCCTACTTCAAATCATAATTAGTTTCAATACTACAAGGGTTCATACTTTTCTTTGGATTTATTCCTATTCTCAGATTGCACCTAAACTGAATTTTTTGTCTTTGTTTTATTCATACTGTATGCACTCTAATTAGAGTATGACAGGACCTGATATCCCCTCCGCCTCTGGGCTAGCCGGCTAGATGGCGGAGCTCCCCCCCCGCTACCCTTCGTCCCGGCTGACAAATGAAAGCTTAAAGACAGACCAGAACAGAAAGGAAAAGAAAGGAAGGAAAAGAAAGAAAAACGCAGAGATCTATGCCCACTGCCGCCGCTCCGTGCACCTTAGTCAGCCTCTGTGCCTGCTCCATCCATCCCTTCATTTGATCGGGAACTTCCCGACTTCAGTAGCCGCCAAGAAGTCCACCACTGTTTGATCACATTCGTCTGTATAAAACAGCTCAGAGACCTGCATGTGTCGGCATCTGCCCGCTTTCCAGCCCGTCGCCTTTTCCACCGCTTTCCACAGTGCTTCCTGCTGCTCTCTCCACCGTCTACAGTGGTGGAAGAGGTGTTCCCACATCTGGGTCGCCGTCCTGCCTCCACCGCTGCCCCACCAGCATTTGTCGTTCTCATGATGGCCGAACTGTTTTAGGTAGACTCCAGTGGGTGCATGCCCGGACTTTGGTCTGTAGAACCTGGTGGCCAGCGATTTCACGCTTGTCATTGGGATAGGTCTCTGCGCCCCCGTCTTGCCCTTGAGTCTGTAGCCGAAGTGCTGGCCACACTTGTCGGGTTCGCACTTCGCTTTGGGTGCTGAGCCTCCCTCAGAGACCCGGCTGGCCGTATTCGTGGCTGAGGTGTCCGGGCGTTCAATTGCCATGTCCCTCCTTGCCTCGCGTGCTACGTTCCCCTGGTGGTCTGCTTCTTAGTTGCCGGGGATACCGGAGTGTCCCAGAACCCAGTTAATCTCCGTTTTGATGCCGTGGGCGAGGAGAGCCTGCGCCTTTGGATGCATCCATCCTGCTAGCTGTTGTGCGGGGCCTGGCTCCAGATTTGCCCTCCACCGAATGGCGGCTTGTTAATTGGTAAAGACAGCCACCATCTTGACACAATTTCTTGGCAATATTCCTCCCTTCTCGATTGTCTCCTCGGGCGTGAGTCCGATCGCCTACATTTCGGAGACAAAGACCTCCATTTGTCCAGTGCCCAGATAACTGCGGTTGGACCTCCACTCGTCTCTGTGCTTGCATACTACCGCGGCTTCCACTTGGCCGTCATCTGAGTGCAAGCTATCTGTCCACCACATCCAGACTCCCGATCCTACTTTGGCCTCCTTCTGAATTGCCCATCGCTGCGCTGCTCTCTTCGCCCAGGGGCGGCCAGCTCATGCCTTCAGTTGTCTGGCAGTGCATGTGCTCTGTCTTCACTGCTCTGCATACCGGCGCCCCAGAAGAGCGGTTTTGGTGTTGTTTCCTTAGCTTGTTGCTGCACCTATTTGCTCGCCTCGCCGTAAAATACTCCTGTCTGGATTCTAAGAATACGGGTGCGCGTGTAAGACCAGAGTCTCTCATTAACGCTTCTCGTGGGGTCGTGGGTAGGCTGCCCAGGATAGATCTGGTTTATTGATCGATGAGAAGTTGGAGATCGTCTCATCTGCCGGCTTCATTGGGATCCCACCACAGTTCGCTCCCAAACAGTGCGACAGCTTGGACGCATGCCACAGGGACGGCCCTTACGCTCTCTGGTACTACCCCGTACCTCTTTGTAAGGGTTCGGAGTCTAGCTTCTGCTGCCCTGGCTTCCTGCCTGCATCGGTTATGGTGCTCCTTGAGCGTCAGGTGCGCGTGCATCCAGACACCGAGCCAGCCTGTCGCCTGTCCGTTGAACTATATGAAACTGTCTCCATTCCTTATCTTCACTGTCAGTTTTGGCCGGGGGTGTTACTTGTGGCCTCGTCTACATGTGAATAGTGCTGCCTCCGTTTTAGCGGTGTCGAACTGTAGCCCTCGTCTGCTTGCATACTTGATGCTCTTCACTGCGCATCCGTCAAGCATCGTGACGACCTGGTTGACATCGCTTTCCGTCGCCACCCAGCCGAGATCGTCGACAAGAGACAAACATTTGGCTGACACATACTCTTCAACCCATTTGATCAGTCGTGAGGTGAAGATTGCAAAGAGGATCGGTGACACAGTTGAGCCCTGGGGGACCCCTGTTTCAACTGAGTGTCTTTTCATGGCATTGCCTTCGATCACCATCTCCACCGTTCTTTCTGAGAGAAACCTCTCCGTCCATCATATACGGTCTCTGTCCATTTGCCTGACGTTCATTAAGTTGACTAGCCTTCCTTTTGCCACACTTGGGAAGGCTGCCTTGATTTCCATGAGAAGCATGCCTGTTATGTGGCTGTTCTCCAGGATGGATTAGCTCAGTCGACCATGATGCCCGCAGCATCAATGGCGGACCGCCCTTTCCTGATTCCGAATTGTCCGTCGCTAAGTAGTCCCCTTCTTTCAGCCTCTTCTGACAGCAGCTCAGCGACTACTTTTTCGACCACTTTTCCCATGCATATAAGCCTTGGTCTGGTTGATGGATGGAATACGGCAATGGCAGGGCTACGATGATTGAGTTGGATATGGTTTATGTTTTGTACTTTGGAGACTTTCTTAGTATAGGCAGCAGAGAATCTTTCGAACAAAATATTCTGTTTAGGCTTAGTCCGCCAACAAAAGCCGCCAGGCCCGGCCTGGCCGCTTAGGAACACTTATGTTATCATCGACAGTCTCTTTATCTCCTTCCTCCTTAGAATATGTTAGTATGGGGTTTAGCCCGGCAGCTTCCGTGGCATTCTGGTGCATACAGTCCCCATTGGCTTAAGGCTGCTGGCATGAGGGCTGTGGCTTGTAGCCCCCCTGGGCCGTCACCAACTCCCATGCCGAGGAGGATGCTTAGCCTCGGCAGCGACACTCGGCATCGTGGGCGGGTATGACACTCTGTGTCTTTGAGTATCGCGCAGTCTTTCTGATATACACATTCCTACCTTTTCCTCTCTTTATTCTTTAAGCAATCACTTTTATACGGTAGTCAGATCAATATCTCTATTCGTACGTGAGTGATCTCAACAGTATTTGCTTCCTCTTCTTCCCTTGAGTTATCCAGTCTAATTGCTGTATGCTCCATCGGAAAAGAGATATGGAAAGGAAAAGCAGGATGGAGGAAGTAGTAAGTGGTTTTTTTTGTTTGTTTTATTTTTGTTTTAATCATACTGTATTCACTCTACTTAGAGTATGACAGCCCCCCAATCTCCTCAGTAGTAAGTGGTTAGTGTATAGGCTAAGTGGGACGGAGCGGATGGGATGGCGTGAGATGGTGTAGGTTGCAGAGGGACGTGGTAGCGCCGGAACGTGGAGGCAGTATGGCGAGTGATAGAAGGCGGCGCGAGAACGCGTGAATACTTTTAAGGGAGGAAATACGAGAGGAAATACGGGAGGACGATGCTATCGGTAAAGAGTACAGGTACTTCTAGGAATGTCTAGTAAACGAAGCAAAGCTCGGAAATTAGTAAAGAATGGTACAGGGTTTATAGTATACAGAGCGCAAATGTTAGTATTAGAAAGACCTCCCATATGCCCATGCGGAGATAACCAATGCCGCCCATCGATATCAATGAGCCAACAGCCAATACTGAAGGTGAACCCAAATCATCACTACTTATCGCTTGAGGGCAGCATACGCCCGCTCGTGGTGGAAAGCTCCCCAACGAGATCCGCAAGATCCTAAACTACGTCCTATTCAACCTCGCCTTCTCCTTTTTCGTAGACTTGCGTAATTGTTCGCATCCAATTTGGCCCGTAGCTTCAGTGGCGTTCGGGGGTTTACAGCCACCCTCGGCCTAAGGCTGCGGGCATGAGGTTGGTGGCTTGTAGCCCCCATGGGCCTCACCTGCCCCCATGCCGAGGAGGAGGCCTAGCCCCAGCACTGGTACTCCGCTTCGGGCTCCGATTGTGATACTCGGCTTCGCCGAGTATGATCTTTTCTCTGTATATAATCCTGCCACTTTCTCTGTCTCTAGGTCGATAGACAATTGGGCTTCTTCGTTCTTTTTTCTTTTGCTGTAAACAGTAATATTCGCATCCGGTGGCTGGGAGTTAAGCATGACGACGGCCTCCTTGAGCTCTTGGAGGGCATTGACATCCTCCTGCTGCGCCGCAGTCTCAAATGGTCCCCAGTATATTGACTCCTTCCGTGCCTCCCACAGCTGGCGCAACGTTATGTTTTCAGGGCTCTCCGGTGAATCTCAGTGTTCCTAAGCGGCCCGGCCTCCATTCTGAAAGCCTGCGCTAGCGGCGGCCTGCACGTGATTTAAAAAGCCTGCATCGGCCTGCATAAGCCTTGGTCTGGTTGATGGATGGAATACGGAAATGGCAGGGCTACGATGATTGAGTTGGATATGGTTTATGTTTCGTACTTTGGAGACTTTCTTAGTATAGGCAGCAGAGAATCTTTCAAACAAAATATTCTGTTTAGGCTTAGTCCGCCAAGAAAAGCCTGCAGGCCGCCAAGAAAAGCCGCCAGGCCGGCCGGAAATGCCTGCAGGCCCGGCCCGGCCCTCATTTGCAAGCCGCCGCTAAGGCCGCCCTGGCCGCTTAGGAATACTGCCAGTGATATTACCGCTTTGCTATGGAAGCCCTTAATACTCGCTGGAAAGAGGAGTTCGTTGACGAGGAGAACATATGCATGGTAGTCGTCTGCTTTCTTTGTGGTGTAAGACGGTACGATGTTATCCAATAGGCGCGGGGGACAGCAGATGAAGCCACCCTTGTACTCGATCTTCTCAGCGGACCCCTGAGCGGGGAGGACGATGGAACAATTGAAGTCGATGAAAACGGCGTGCTCGACGCTGAGGATGACATTGCCCCAGCGGATATCGCGGTGGATGATGCCATTCTTGTGAAGCCAGGTGATGGCTTCGAGGATGTCGTCAAGAACAGTACACGCCAGATGTTGCGAGGGGACTAATATTGCCGGAATGCAGCGCCGACCAACTGGAACGTACCCAGTGTTCCTAAGCGGCCCGGCCGGCCGCCCGGCTTTTTAGCGGCCTCCATTCTGAAAGCCAGCGCTAAGGGCGGCCCGGCCCGGCCTGGGTCAGAAGCCGCCTGGCCGCCCGCCCGGCCTGCACGTGATTTAAAAAACCTGCATCGGCCTGCATAAGCCTTGGTCTGGTTGATGGATGGAATACGGCAATGCCAGGGCTACGATGATTGAGTTGGATATGGTTTATGTTTCGTACTTTTGAGACTTTCTTAGTAAAGGCAGCAGAGAATCTTTCGAACAAAATATTCTGTTTAGGCTTAGTCCGCCAAGAAAAGCCGCCCGGCCGCCAAGAAAAAGCCTGCAGGCCCGGCCCTCATTTAAAAGCCGCCGCTAAGGGCGGCCCGGCCCGGCCTATGCAAAGTCGGCCTGGCCTGGCCGCTTAGGAACACTGAACGTACCCAAATTCGTCGAAGTCAGAGCTGTGGAAAACGAGCTTTGAGAGTGCCTGAGTTGACTCAATTCTCTGCAAGATTTCGATCTCGGATTGAAGCAGGGGTCTATTGACGCGACAACGCTTCACCGCAACACTGCTGGGTAACAAGATGGGTATATTGGCAGGAATCAGTGTGGGCATTTCTAAAGCATGATTGAACGAAGCCTTGGAGAATTCAACCTCGGCCACAAGGTTGTCAACTGTGCCGAGGCTACGCGTGAATGATGGATTGTCGGGTTGCTGAGCCGGGTCCTCTAAGACAGAACCAAGATGAGCAAGGGCATGTGGGAATTTAACTAGGCCGTAATGTGACACCGTAAAGTCGTTACCATCGTCGCGCACTATGGTGATGAAGTCATTGTTCTGGATGTTGGAGACTAGGATCGTGAACGTTTTGCGGTTCGGTTGGGCATCGGCAAGACGTAAGAGGTAGTCGTATGCTTGTCCCAACATCTCGCCGGTGATCGAAACTTTAGGATGCTTGAGTTCAAGCAGTGCTTTGATAGCATTCGGATTATTTATCATCAGAGTGCAGATTGCGATATCTGGTGCGCGGTTGCCTAGAAAGTTGGTTTTGGTGTGAGTGTCAAACATGCGCACCTGTTCTTGCACCCCGTATTGCCGATGGAGAGTGGTATCACGGAACAGTTTCCAAGGCATTTAGTGACAGGGGTGTACATATTCTCCTCTGCAGTGTACACTAAACTTTGCAGAGTCGTAATATCAGGGTGGTTCGGTAGTGGGGGAGACGATGACAGTTCTTTATGCTTGAATTTGTTGCGGTCACAGCGAACTTCATCCCACAACTCCGAGGGAGTTTTTGCGCCTATAGGCATTAGCGGGAATATGGGGGCAATAGGAGCGGTGACATCAGTACACGGCCACATACCATGGTAAAGTTCGGTGTGTCGCTTCGGCTCATTCATTATGTACACGTCAAGCCGTCTCTGTTGGTATAGTTGACGCTGCAAGTCCTTCGCCTTTCCCCTGTCAGATTTAACAAGCTCAGTGAGCTGAGCTACTCTGACGTGGAGTGTATTGGATTTCGCGGCATTGTGCAGTATAAGCTTCGATAGCTCGTCAGAGTAGTCCAGTTTAAGCTGTGTTAATTCTTGGTTGAGCTGAGCTACTCTGACGATGTGTATTGGATTTCTCGGCGTTCAGTAGGATAAGCTTCGATAGCTCGTCAGAGTGGTCCAGTTTGAGCAGGGTTGATTCTTGGTTGTGCTGTAGTTGAAGCTAGGATAATTGTTTTGTATGCCGTATTGCAGCTTGGATTTGTTGTCGTGGAGTTCGAAGATCGATGACTGCGCCTTCATATCCTTCGTCTGAATGGCGACTTTAACTTTCAACTGCACATTGACGATGAGCGACGCAAAGATCTCAGTAGGCTCTCTTCCAGACCCGACGGCTAAATTGTAATCTACCGTCACCGTCAGTGCGGGACCACTCTTAGAACAACACGCGTAATGCACCGCGGCAGACTAACCTTGAAACCAGCGATCGACAGTCTTCTGTATAAACACGTCGTCGTATTGGATATCCGGAAGTGACATGGTAGTGCCGTGGAGGAAGGGAGGAAGCGAGGAGAAGGGAGGACGCGCGATGGAGATAGAGCGATGGCCGGGTACATACCAGCATGTGTGGAGAAGCAAGATAAGATAAGATTGCATGGCAGGATGAAAGATGAAGGATCTTTGATAAGTGTGAAGCAGTCAGATAACTTGTGAGATGGAATGAGTGCGTGTCTAGCACGCGTTTGGTGTTACAGCCTTTATAGCTACGGGCACGGGATCACCAAGAACAATTGAAAGTCTTAATTTCCATCGATAGCATTTGGACCTGGTGTCATCTCCAATCACCCGGCTATCCTATCATTTTTGTTACCAACAGTTCCGGAATAGGGCTGGGACCAAAGCTTAACCGCCGCAACGGGGTCGTACAACATAAAAAACTTATACTATTTGGTTTTGGGTGGTTCCCCCACCAAAATCTCGCCCCCTGCGAGCCCACAGGTTTAGATCTTTATGTTCTCATCGTATCGCAACATGATCTATTATCATAGGCCAAACTGGTCAAAAGTGTTAAACATGTTATGATGTTAAATTTGACGGCAAATTTGCCGATATGACATATGTTGAAACTTGGAACTCTAAATGGAGTTCATCGATGTACCTCGATGTGCCTGGATACAAACTAACCGGAACCACGCTAACTACGACATACGTCAATTACCACAGTAGCAACCGACAAGCGAACACTGGCAATCGACTTTAAACATCAAAATACCCCCGCAGCGACACTGCCAAGCTATTCGGGACGGCTGGAGCAGGAAGCAGTGTCGCCAATCGGCGAAGCCGGCCACCAGGCTTTTCAGCAGCCTGCAGATCACTCCAGGCTAGCCGCACTATGTTAGGCCTAGCCCGCCCGTCCTCTATTTCAAACGCCTACACAGCAAAACGCCTGGTGACAGGCCGGCCCAACCTCAATCTTGGGACCTACTTTGGTGGCGGCCAAGCACGGTCGCTTAGGAACACTCGGTGAATGGGAAGCCTATCCCGACAGTTCGAGGGACTTTTTACCGGCTATATTACATGTCCCCAATTCTAAGCAATGTTGGAAGTGAAACACGGAATTATCTCCGTAACAGTGAACTGATTGTCTTGAAAAGGCCTACATAGAGGAAGCAGTTAGAATATTTTTGAACAAGATAGATGAAACAGTAAATCTCGTACTTCTCATAAAGAATATCTCGATAATGTAATATCAATTTCGTAGTCATCACTAACCGCATTGCAAAAACCACAAATGTCACAGGAAAAATGTACCATGGACTATCAAATACGAGTTGGATGCATGTGTAGTTACCACTGTGAACTCTTCTAGTCACTCTGTATTTTTCTAGGTGCATATTGTCTTACGATATGGAAGTGGAGAACCGTGTCAATGGATTAAAATAGGCAGAGAAATGAGAAGGAAAGCTGCATGATGTGCGTCGATAGGATAATATACTGTTGACTACGAATTTTTCCCGGCTGATTCTTTGTCCTCCAGAGCTGGTGGACTAAAGCCGATGGCTCTTTATCAAATGTATTCTTAGAGCATCAGCATCAGCCTCCGTGAGATGGATACGAGCTGATGGTAGAATACGGGCTGAGGTGACTCGGCACTATACACGAGACAACTGTATATATACGGGCCTTCTGCTGGATAGTGATAAGCAAGTCAACAAGTCAAAGATCTCAATCACCTAAAAGTAACACTTTCGGTCGTTAGGTTAGAGGCTTGCAGGTCCCGTTGACTAAAGGTTTCCGGGTATAAAGCGGGCGGGTTAATGCTCCCATCGCCGCTACCAACCCCATACAGAATACAGAGCAAGCGGCCTAGCCTCGGCAGTGGTACTTGGCACTAGGCTCTGATTGTGATACTCCGCTTCGCCGTGTATGGTCTTCTGAATTTCTCATCAGTGTAACCTTTGGAGTAGTCGGTAGCGTACCCTCCATGGATCAGGCTTGATGCTTCAAGAGGAGCTAGAGGTAGTCTCTCCGGCTCACTTTGGTCAGATTCCACAAGAGTTCACTCCTGTACAATGCTACTGCCTAGACTCAGGCTCTCTGGATGGCTCTCACACACGCTTGTACGACTCCATTAGTTGTTGTGAGAGCCCCAAGGCATGCATCTGCAGCTCTAGCCTTCATGCAGTGATTATGATGCTCCTTGAATATCAGGTGGGCGTCCATCCTAACTTCCTGCCACCTAGTTCCTTCTTTGTTAAACTTGACAAAGCCATCACCCACTGTTGTCTTTGCAGTTAGCTTCAGCCAGAGAAGCTTTGGTGGCCTTGTCTGTGCATAAATAGTGCCTCGTCGGTTATTATAGTGTCAAAAGCTAGCCTATACTTGTCAGCCCTGTCGATACTTGCTCTTACGCTGGCTTGCGCTGTATTTACGAACTGGCTCACATCGCCACCAGTCGTTACCCATCCGACATCATGCACAATGGAGAGGCCTTCAACTCCCAAAACCCTCTCTTGACCCACTTTATCAGCCCTGATGTGTAGATCGCAAATAGGATTGGATACATGAGGGAGCGTGTTGCATGTGTACCTGCATCGTGAGTCTCACAGCTCAGGTCCGTTTGATATGCAGTTGGTGTATGAAGATATGCCTCAGGAGAGCAGCTCGTATCAGTGCAGAGCGGCTCATATCAGTGCAAACGGATGAGCAAACGGAGATAGATATGGAGACGAATATGGCTGAGAATATAGGAGACAAGTCTGTATATATACGGGCCTTCTGGCCTCGAGAGTCAATCAACAAGTCATAGATGCATCAAAAGTAACAGCGCAGTGGGACTCTAGCAGCGGGTGTCTCTGCATGACATTGCCCTCGATCACCAGTTCTACCATTCTATCTCAGAGACTGCTCGCCCTCTACTGTATGAGATCGCTATCAATTCCCTTGCTCTGCATTTTATGTATCAGCCTCCCCCTCGCCACACGTTGAAAGGCCGCTTCGATGTCCATCAGGAGTATGCCTGTGATGTTGCCTTCCCCCCACGCTACATGCGCCCTATCGACCATGACTGCCACTATATCGATAGCTGACCTCCTGTTCCTACTCCCGCACTGGCTGTCGCTCAGCAGCCCCTTTTATCAGCCTCTTTAGATAGCAGTTCTGCGATGACTTTCTCAACAATCTTCCCCGCAGCAGACGTTGTTGTTAATTAGACACGAAATGACCTGGCATCCCGTCCACAACAATCCGGGATTTCGAGACTTTTGCATCTGAAATACCGTCGCGGGTTGGGATGGCCGACATTAAAAACTTTCCAGTTACAATCCCGTGGTTCTCCCTAACCGTCTTAAACTGTAAAAAATATATATATTTTTTTTCACTCTTGTATGGCGAAGGTAGGATGTTGTCGAGGTACACATCGGTGGAGAGTACGCTGAGCTGCATCTGGAAGTTCGAGAGGGAGGACGCTGCGGCCGAGCTGCCCACCGTATGGGTGAGGGTACTCACATGGAGTGCTCGTGAAGTGCTACTGTGGAGTGTACTCCATGATTCCCAAAGGTTCGGGGAGACTACTGTCATTTGGGGCTGACATCGTCGTCCTGTCCGGATCATTAGTTTCGGAGGACTAGTCCATCCCGGGGAGAATACTCCAGGACCAGGGCCCGGTATAGATGACCGTACTCTTGACAAGAGTCGCATATAGTATATCCGGCTCGTGAGTGAGAGTTCCGGAACAAAAATAATCTACCTCGCATAGGTAAAGTAGCCAAATCCCGGAACAAATATTCACCCGCAGTATCTGTGGGCGCCAGTTTGTAGACAGCAGGTCCCCGTAGTCCTGTAGTCATGTCGTGGAGTGCCCTGATCCGTCCAGTACTCAAATGTGGAGCTCTGAAAGTAGTCGTCCGGTCTCGGGACTGACGGGACGGACTATTGGGATGCCTAGTGTAATCAGGTTAGGGGATGGTAAGGGAGCGTCGGCTTCAGACTCCAATTGTTGGAGGGGGTGCTAGCACATGTATGGCGGAAGGCAGGCGGTAGAAACGTGTCACTGGATGGGGGAAGGATTTCAACGTCGATTTTAGATTCCCCTCTGAGGACAACCACAACTGATATGGTATATATATGTGGAGAGGATGTGAGTACGAGAAAATATGGTGAAGCGAAATAGTGGTGGTGTTGGGAGAAGGGGGCCGCCGTGATCATCTGTGCACAAATCCTATGTAACTTCACAAGTTTTCATCTCAGAGATGCAAGCATGGTACGATGGATTTTCTTAGAGTTTTGAGGAATGAAGTAGGCCCATAATCGTTTGTACTGTATAGGGCAGCTAACTCCCACAGTAGATGTAGAGATTGCCACCGTTTATGACTAGAAATACTAGATTAAATCAAAAGCTAGAGATATGGTTGCAACCGATTGCATTGAGTCCATTGCTAGGGAGATAATTCTAATTCGAATAGCGGGGATGAAATATGCAGTGTCGTCTCATCCTAACCACTGTTAGAGAAATAGGGCGTGTATGCGATAGATAAGCAGACATGAACCATCACTCATTTCAACCCAATCTAAATGTGTTACATATCCTGTGGCGAGTGACTCAGAGTGGCGAGTGGCGAAACATCAAAGTTTTCTCTCATAATTCTCTGTATATAAATCGAGTCTTTCTCCTTCTCTGCTTCTCTTCACCATGTCATAGAATATACACACCGTTCTCCTCTAAGTACTATAGCATCAGAATGTAGCACAAATGGGTCTCTGCCTTCGTATGGCTAGAGAAGATGCCTCGTATTTGGGCTGATGGTATTCAGCTGTTTCTATAAATAGATGCGTACGCACTCATTCGTACATAGACTACCGTATATATACGGCCTTTATAGCCCTTTAGATAGACACGATCCAGCTTCTCTATCTCTACTTTTAACGCTGAAACCACCCTATTACTCTGCAGTTTTAGCCCGAACTACATCACGTCGAATTTTTAAGCCACCTCCCACCACTTTAATGGCGACTACCCATACTCGCAGGGTGATACAGGTTATCGAATCAGGCCCTAGGCGGAACATTTGGGAGGCAACCGGGAGCCCGTCTAATAACCAGCACCTTCACGAAACTGGACCATAATTTATTATCATCTTAGCGATAGTGCCCGCAGCATAAATGTCAACATGACTATAAGCTTCTAAATCGGGAGCTCATCTATCTCAGTTCCATATACTCCATGCATCTCACTATGACCGAGTCAAAGCTGCACGGCACACAATCTTCACACGCTGGTATGAACCATGTGATGTCATTAGTTTAATACAAACTTGCTACCGAAGTGATTGCAAAGGCTAGAAGGACCTCGGCTTCCATTTTTTTTAGCGTGGTGTTTATGACCGGGAAACTGGATTCTAATATTTGAGCTTGTGTACTTATCGATTGCCGCTATCGGGTGAAAAGTTTCCATCCTCGCTATTATCCCCATCATCATCACTATCTCCCTCATACATCTCGGTATCGGCAAAATCCTCCTCTTCAGGAACTGGCCGCTCAAGGGTTGGTGCTTCCGATGGACTATCAGTAGCAAGCATATGGAGATACCATATCGCCAGCGCAATATTCAATTCAGACACGACGATGTCTGCAAATGTTCTTCCTTGCCTCATCACCACCAAGAATTCGCGATCTGTCAGGATGTAGCCGTAGCGCACGCCTGACACGTTCATGTAGTAATGCACCTGGGCGGCACTTCAGCATCCAATACAACCGGGAGGGAAGGAGGAGGAGGTTTGTTTTGGGCAACTTACCTGTGAAAGAACCTGCCGATACTCGGTGTCATTCGCACTGTGCAATGGTACATGCCGCCAGGACGACTGCCATTTCCATGATGGCTTGATATCCCCGACCAGTCTGAGCTCCCGTGCGGGTCCAAATAGCCCCACACGGTCTGCATCCGCACCAACAGCACGGCCTTCATTGTCCACTATCAGCGACCGACCTTGAACAGCAGTACTCATCACTTCTAATGCCCTGTTCGCCTGCAGGATCACGGAGCGAGCAACAAAATGGGACACACCCATCTCGCTATACAGCTTCTTGTGTTCTACACCTTTCTGTGGGGAGACGAATGCTTCGACTTTGTCAATAACGGTGTTGTGAAGCATATGTCCGTACCGATGAATGAGTTCCTCATAGGTAAATTCTGGGATTCCTTGGGCGACGGGAGAAGGGATGTCGTCGGCAGCGTATTTAGGGTCGTTGCGTGTGTTTGGGGATGGTGTGCATAACGGGCTGATATTGGAAGCATCGGGACGGTAGTTCGAGAGGTAATCGAAGAGAGTAACTGATGCCGCGAGCGGGGTTGCCATGTGACCAGTTGCGGAGAAGTCGAGGTGGCGGTTAGAAGGATATACAGATGGAAAAGTGAGAGAAGGAGGTATGTCACATTACGATGATGCATGATGAAGGGTTGGGGAGGGGTAGTTGTTGATAGCTGCAGGTAGCTGTGCCAAGAAAACGCCACCAGCCACTGTGAATAGCCACAGTAAGGTTTCAGCCACAATGAGCACCGCCACGTTGACCAGAGATTAGATCGAGAGATTTGATGGATGGTATCCCTTTCATCTGTGCCATTCCGCAGACAGAGTCAGCCACTCTACCTCCTCCTCGACACCCCTAAGTCCGCACATTGCAACCTGAGCTACACCATCCAAACACCGTCGCCATGAGTACGCGGCCAAGTACAACTTACCCACACACGGCACTCTCTCAACGCGACCGAGCACTGTCCACCACAAGTCCTGCGCTTACAACCACCGACCAACTACCACGCGCCAGAAAGCGCGCCCTTTCCAACTCACCTCCCCGCAGTAACCCTTCACACTCAGCGCCGCCGTCCGTACCTGCCCGATCCGTTCTCAAGCACCCCATACCTCCACCGCGATTGCCCGTCCTGACTCGCTTACATTGCTGCTGCTTTCAGCGCGTGCTGCATGAGGGTCCTTTGAGCGTGGTGGTGCTCGCATCTGTTGCGGGTGAGCAGCGCGTTATCAAGATTGTATGTCGACCCCCCATCCTCCGTAGTCGCGATGGCTAACTTGTCAGTACGCGCCTACCACCCCCGGACACCGCGACGCATTGACACACGAATACCGTGCCTACGCCGCCCTCGTCCATCATCGTATCTCCGTGCCGCCTTCCTCAGTGGCACCCCGGCCGGCAGTACCCTACTGTTACGGAATCCTCAAGATCCGCACCCCCGACCAGCTCTTCCGCAACTGCAGCAGCGCCGAGTACCAGCTCTTCAAGAACCTCCACATCTTCCACAACGACCGTCCCCTGTGCGGCCTTGTACTAGAGTACATCCCCAATGCGGCCTCCATCGCTGAGGATCCCAGTCGTCTTACCCCCCAACTTGCCTTTCGCGCAGTGCAGGCGTTGTGGGAGATTCACAAGGCAGGAGTACTGCATGTAGATCATTGGCCGAGGAATATTGTGATTGATGGTGAAGGCCGCGTGCGATGGGTGGACTTTGATTCTGCAGTTACAAGGGGGTATTGGAAGATCGATGAGAGGTGCTTTTGGATGGAGGCGATGGGGACGTTACATACCCTGCTGGAGGATGTTATTCCGGCGAGGGAAAGGGGGGAGCAGCCGCAGTGTGAGATGTTTTCGTTTTAGTGAAAAGGTGTGAGTACCAGCCGTATTACAGAGTTTGGGACGTCAGCCGTCCGGAAGCCGCGTCTCGAAATGATTCTATTGCAGATGTGAGCCTGTTTCGACCGTTCATGGATTCAAAAACCGTTTCAGCAGAACTGCTGTCCGACCCAGTGACCGGTACAGCTCCTGTGAACGAACACAGTATCTGAAAATCTGCGAGGGAAAACTAGCCCAAGATCGCGACTAGGTTTGAGGAGATTTAGGGCTTGTCCGCTTCTAGGTAAATATGTTATGTTGTATTTATCTGAGCTCTGATTTGTGCTTCCAACCGCATTCCGCTGATTTCTATATATTGGAAATCCGCTCAACCCCGCGCCCGAGTCCGCCCGATGGCGGAGCGGCCAATGTGGCCTTGTCATTCTGTATATAGAGAGACCGCTAGAGTAGAGAGAACGATATCGCTTTTAGACTTTCTCACAGCGCCCGCTACCATTTCCAACACTATAGACCCTTAAATTTGCGGCGTTCCTAACATTTAACTATGTTGAAGACATGTAGCGGTGTTCCACGCTCTTAGAAGTGTGTAGTACCTTTCATCGCGTTCCCAGTTCTGTTCCACAGCTGCAACTGGGAGTAGCTCCAAAGATACCTCACCAACAAATAGATTTCATTGAAACGACCCTTTTCGTCCATGGATTCCACTGAAGCTGCAAACTTTAGATAGGCCCAAATTGTACGGACTGTACGGCATAGAGCAGACGGAGGGAGTTGGGATGGTCAGTCAGTCTGACTCGTTCAATGAATAATAGAGATACTCGAGCCAACACCAGGCATCCAAATACAGTGCACTCACTCACTCAGTCACTTTCCGTCTTATATATTCATGAATCAGATTTCATTTGTAAGTTAACGTAAAACTGCCAGTGGGGTTGCCATTTTGATAATGGAACCATGAGAATGATGGATTAGATAGCCGGATGAGGATTAGCGCGATGGGAAGATTTAGTATTCGAAAACCTGAGAATACATCATCTTCCCCTCTCTCGTACGTGCGTACATCACTACCGCCTTACAATGACAATTACGCCACCACGCATCTCTCCACCCTGCCAAGATCATCAAACTCCCTTGCCATCATACCCTCTCCTACGTGACCGTGCCGGCGGCGACACCACGTTTATCTTCTCGCTCTCCCGCCAACCACCTTTCCGCCGTCCGCCAGCTCTGCTTACCAAGCGACCGAGTCGCCGTCTTTCTCAGCACCCCCCGCCTCTCCGATGAGGACTACATTCCCCAACTCCCTCAAAATTCCTCCAAACTCTTCGAACCTATCCGCAAGGCGCGTCGCGGTTACACCTTCCAGTCAGTCCGCTCTCCGCCTCCTTCGGATCCATGGCATGGTCCGTCCCGTCCGCATCTCAGTCAAGAGTTTCATTGTACACAGGTATAGCGACATGCGAGAGGGGCGGTGGTTCGTTTCCAGCGCGCAGGATCTTGTTGACGCTGGGGCACAAGCGTTGAAGATGCCGCGTACGAGTTTTCGTCCTGTTTCACGCAACAAACCTGCAGCTTAGGACAAAATCCCGGATGCGTCTATCAACTGCAATATTAGAGGCTCCGTAAAGCACTCCTTAGTGGTAGAAGCTCGGAAGGCTAAGAAGAGCCTGTTGAGGATGTGAAAAAGTGACTCACGAAGTGTCCGCACCCTGGGCAATTGGTGGTACTCGTCAAGATTGACGAGGATTGGAAGGTACAAAGGAAGGGAAATCAAAAGGATGTCAACGAGCAGTGTTCCTAAGCGGCTCGGTCTCTATTCTGAAAGACTGCGCTAAGGGCGGCCCGGCCGCCCGGCCTGCACATGATTTAAAAGCCTGCATCGGCCTGCATAAGCCTTGGTCTGGTTGATGGATGGAATACGGCAATGGCAGGGCTACGATGGTTGAGTTGGATATGGTTTGTTTCGTACTTTGGAGACTTTCTTAGTAAAGGCAGCAGAGAATCTTTCGAACAAAATATTCTGTTTAGACTTAGTCCGCCAAGAAAAGCCGCCCGGCCGCCAAGACAAAGCCTGCAGGCCCGGCCCTCATTTAAAAGCCGCCGCTAAGGGCGGCGTGGCCGCTTAGGAACACTGTCAACGAGTTATTGTGGACCCATGGTACTTATACAGTTTGCAAGATGTTGTGAGAGATTCATCCTAAAGACTTTGGGGAGGGTAAGGACGTGCCAACTAAGGGCGATAAAACAGAGAGCAAGGAGGGTTTATATAAGATACTGGAGAGAGATATCGTTGCTGACGACGGGTCAGTCCGTTGACTGCGTGCTTAAAGTTTTGGCGCTTTGTGGATCGACAACCGAGTAGAACTGATGAGAGGGTTGTGCGAGCCTTTACTTCTTGTGTTTCCCAAGTGCTTGTTAACCCCACACTACAGTAATTTTCACCTGAACAGGTCTCAGCCGTTGAGTACCTGTGCATCCAAATCACCGATATCTGTCGGCAAGTATGATATCAACCCTAATCAAACGTTGCCGCTTGACATCCAGCAGCTGCATCAGTACATATGCGATTCAAAGACCGCCCATGCTACCTGCCGAGCGCTTGACTATGCGCGGCCCCGCAAATCGTTCCTCGATGTGCCCGATGTATGTGCACATTGTTTCAACACGGAGTTGGAGATGGTGATATGGTTCCCGTTAACAAAGACCAAGATAATGATGGTTATGACGATGATGACGATGATGACGATGATGACGATGATTATGATGATGGGAACGTAACGGGTATCATTGCTTACACCGAATTCTCCGTCACCACGCATCTAGCTCGTCAAGCTTGATACGCTTTCGGCTTCCCTTCGCATCCTCATCCTCCTCCAGGTTGATTCAGGCGTGGGGGCGTTAGTGATACATGATCTGTCTGAGGTGCCCAGGGTGTACTTAGAGTTTTGAGTTTTTATGCAAAGTGACCACGGAGGAGAGTCATATTATGCAGCATAACCTTTATGCCACATCTTATCAAGATAACCCCAGGGATATGGTACGAGATGCCATTAGTTTCGTGGAGTCATCTCTGCCAGGATTCTGGAATACGACCCTGCTGACTTGCTTCCATGCGGCTGATTGTGTCCCCATGTGGCTGGCGTATTTCGTTACGCGCATTATTCTTTCATTATCCCACTCCCAGAGTAGGCGTATGGCTCTGAAGGATAGTTTATCTTGGCCTGGTACATTCTTGATTGATTGCGCGAAGAGGCTACATTGCCCTACCAGTTTTGTGAAGTGTCTGCGTGCAGTTCCTGCTGTCGGTAGTACCTTCCGACACCTGCCCGCTTTCCAGCCCGTTGCGTTCCCCACCTCCTTCCAGAGCTCCCGCTACAGGCGTGTCCCCCGACTCTAGTCACAGAGGAGATGCTCCCATGTCTGGGCCACCGCCCCTCAGTACCATCAGCACTTGTTGTCCTTCCGGTGTCCGAACAGTTTTAGGTAAGCTCCATTGACGCATGCCCACATTTTAGTCAGTAGAATATTGTTGCCAATCGCTTTGCACTTGCAATTGGGATGGCTATCTTACTACTTGCTTTGCCCTTCAGTCTGTAGCTGAAGTGCTTACTGCATTTGTCGGCCTCACAGTGTGTCTTGGCTGCTGATCTTCCCTCGCAGATCCATCTAGCTCTATTCAAAGTTAAGTTGTATTTCCGCTCTACTGCTGTGCTTCCGATGGCATCTTGCGTTAAGTTTGCCTGGTAGTCTGCTTCTTGGTTACCAGGAATACCGGAGTGCACTGGGACCCAATGAATCGCCGTTGTGATGCTGTGCGCAAGGACGGCCCGCGCCCTTCAATTGATCTGTCTTGCCAATCGCTGTCCATGGCCCGGCTCCGGATGTGCCATCCATTAAATCGCAGGTTATGAGCCGCTTCAAATCGCCACCGTCTTCACTCCATCACTTTGCAGTTGTTCTTTCTTCTTAATCATCCCACCGAGCCTGAGTCCGATCGCCAACAATCTGGCATCAAAGACCTCCATACGTCCAAAACCTAGATAACTGCGGCGAGTCTTCCATTCGTTTCGGTGAGTGCACACCGCCGCGGCTCCCACTCGGCTGTCGTCAGAGTGCGATCCATCTGTCCACCATATCTAGACCCCAACTCCAACTTTGGCTTCCTTCTCTCTTTCTAGCACTGCGCGTATCTCTAGGCTGTGACATCGTCATACAGTATAATGGTCTGAACCACTGGTTCTTCGCCTGGGGCCGGCCAGCTCATGCCTTCGGCTGTCCGGCCATGCTCATGCCCTTTCTCGACTGCTCTGCATATCGGTGCCCCGGGAGAGGGGTCTTCGTGCAGCTCCTTTAGTTTGCGGGTGCATGCGTTTGCCAGTCTTACTGTGAATCGCTATTGTCTGTAGTCTAAGCTTACAGGCGAGGGAGTAAACGCTACTTCTCTCATCAATGCCCCCCGTGGGGTCGTGGGCAGCACAACCAGAGTTAGCGGATTCGTAGTGAGGCGGAGTATAAAGACTCGGACAGCACTTGTTGCAAAGCCAACTGTGCGGAATCAGGAGCCATAGCGACGTTACATCATAGATAGGGACTGGCACGCAAGTCTCATTACCAAGTTCTGGAATAAAGACTGTTCCAGCCTCGAACTCCCTGCCGAAGCGATGACGCCGGCCAGGTACGTGGCTCACTTCGTATCCTTTAACTTATACAGTAGTCAGCAGTTCTGAAACGGTTACGAGGCTCACTGGTGGCGGGATCCCAGTATTAAGGCTTCAAGGCGACCCAAGCAATGGAGTGGGAAACGTCTTATTGATGGAACATATTTCTACTATCGACTCACATATGCTGCCACCTCTACCGGCACCTTTTGTTACAAACCCTACAATATCGAATAGCGACCACTGTATTAATAGTCGAACGACGAGCCGCCAATAGCACAAGTAATACACCGAAATAACCGGCCTGCACATCATCCAGACGATTCCACCCACGATATCACACAGCGGGCAGGAATATCACACCTCCGGAAAAAGCTATTATATCCTCGAGATAACAAGCGAGATACTCAAAACCAACAATTATCCAGCAACAACGGTAGCAGTACCAAACACAACGAGAGAAACCAAACATTGCGATCCTATTCGCCCTACACACACGCAACATCTACTACCGCCAGCCACCACCTGAGTGCCACAACAAGCACCAGAGCGAAAAACAAAAAGCTCACCACTACGCCAACACCTGCAAGCCATTTCAAACTCCACCTGTCATCACTAACGAGACCTATACGCGGCGTTGAAGCCAGGCCTACGGATCTGAAACTTCCGAGATCAAACACCGGTAATGCAAATGCAGTTTGTGATATGTACGGAACCGTTGGTAACTCTGTTTAAACCCATGTACAATGGCACAGCCAGGTATACTCACCCTCCCACTGCGATACTCTATGGCGGGGTTTTCCCACGTACGGGTAAAAACCTCGTGACGGCTGATCGGTTAGCGAAGTAGTAGCAGGTACATTTGGCAGTGGTGCGGGTTTGAAACCTGCTCGCAGGATTATTAGTCATTTGTGCCGCTGGAGGGAACTCTGCCACTCGCACCCTGGGCGCTACGAGATCTGCGACTCTGACATTACAAAAAGTTCTTAAGCTCACCGGAGTGGCGGGTCATGGGATGTATGGATTGGCGCTGTGCCACGTTTAGCGGATACGTTCCGGGGCCACCCGCTTCGGTGTCGGGATAGTTGAATTGTCCAATCGGAGAATTCAACTGAGCGGAAGTTTGGGTACGACTAGCGTTGCTGAGTGGGGGTTCTTTCGCAGGCTCGTTAGCGGAGGTAGCTGTTAACATCGGGGAAATGGCACAGCACATGGGACGCGGTTTACTGGTGCCAAGCACTGCTGCTTGTTCTCGATAGATGTTGCTACAGCGGTTCTCTGTCGCTCTGTCGCTTCTGGTTCTCACCCGATCACCCCCACCGCCACCTTCATCTTCAAACACAACATCAACAATGCCCATTACCATCCTATACGACGGGTACGACACCACCGATGGCAAGAGTATGTTAATCTCTCCCTCCGGAGTTAATCAGATGTACAAGGTTAAGAAACGAGCAGGAGGAACACAGCTTCAGGCACGACGATGATACCGGTATCGATGGAGACGGCCACGAGGTTGGGGACGAAGGTGGGGTGTTTCCTGCTAGTTACATCGTGGAGGGCGCTAATTAGCATACCCGATAGTAGCGAAAACGAACGTAACCAGATCGATCTAGACTTGGACGAAGACGAGGAGCACGATACCGGAAAAGAGACGGCCGAGGGCTAGGGCGAGGATCTTTCACGCTGCTTACAGGGTTGGAAGGGGGTGCTGATTCGATTGGTAGGGACAGTGATGATCTTGAACGAAGCGGTATTGACCCCAATGACCACAGGGCCGAGTGCGAGATTTGCCAGCAATCATGGCAACGAGCCGAGGGAGGTTGATTGTAGTGGTTGGGATTCCCACCCAGTTTTGGATGAGAGGGATTTCTGAGGGTGTGAAGAGACGGACAGTGGTGTTTGGGCTACTTTGAGAGATGGCTACGATGATATGGTGTTAATGATGACAGCATGGAGATCTGAGTGCTGATGATGCTCGACAGGTACATGGAATCACAGTGTCTACGGGAATGAAATCGATTGACGAAAATGAACACCACCTGCAGAAGCACGCCAGCAACGAACGCTACTTGACAGGGCACGGTCGTAAAAAATGATACTTCGGGGAGAACAATGACAGCGGCGATGGATATCACACGGGAGAACATAAGGACAGTGTCGGAAGTTGTTGTTGTTGTTTAATCATACTGTATTGACTCTAATTAGAGTATGACAGGACCCTGATAATCCCCTCCGCCTCCGGGCGAGCCGGCTAGATGGCGGAGCTCCCCCCCCGCTGCCCTTCGTCCCCGCTGACAAATGAAAGATGAAAGATGACGGAGAGACAGAACGAAAGAAAGAAACAAAGAAAGAGAGAGAAAGGTATAACCCCGTTCCCGCCAATGCCGCTCCTGAGCCCCAAGCCCTGAGCCCGCTCCATACCGCTCCTTCTTCATTTGGGCGGGAACTTCCCAAGCTCAGTGGCCGCCAGGAAGTCCATCACCGCTTGGTCGCATTCTTCTATGGAAAAAAGCTCAGAGATCTGCACGTGTCGGCATCTGCCCGCTTTCCAGCCCGTCGCCTAGTGTCGGAAGTTATCTCGAGTACTCCACTGACGATGAGAGTCTTCACTTTCCCAGACTCCTACAAAGATCATGTGCTAATACACCCCCGTATAGGTACGCATGTTGGTGATGACGAGCACGGCGTTGATATGACGATCAAGGCCGACAGACCCATACCACAGATCGTATATTTCGTGTCTTGCCAGACGCAGTGGAAGAGGGACATGCCGGAAACCGAGAAGAACTTGCTGAGGAACTACTCGCGGTCAAAGTGGATGTAAGTTTTACTCTTGCAGGAAGTAATCAGACGATGTGCTTACAAGTAACTCCTCTAGACTCTCCATTGTTGGTCTAATATGGACCCCGAACACTGTCCCGGAACCCAGCCTTCTGCTAGTCTCCCACACATTACCCACGACTATGCAAGGCTATCACCGGAAGACGTATATAATCTCGTTCTGAAGAACAGTGAATTGGAGCGAGAGAAGTGCGACTTGGTGCAAAGAATTATGCTCTTGAACGTCGGACGCATGATTTAAGGATTGTGTGGAGGGTTCCAGATAAAGAGGATGGGCATTGAGACATGGTGTATATCTTCGATGACGCTTGATCGCGGAAATTGATGATGGTTGTTGCACTTGTGACGTATTTTATGGTTAGTTTGGAGGTGGATCATGAATTGTCACCAGCTTTGATCAGGGTTAGGGTCATAAGAAAATCGCAAATCCGGTATCGCTAGGCTACAGCAGCTCATATCAAGCTGCCTGCGGACCCGTGCGCGACGCGAAGTCTACTGTAATCTGCGTAGGGCCCTGTTTAAGTCTATACAGCTATACGTCCCACCAAGGGTTGCGAAATCCCATCGGTACTCAGCTGTACTTCACTGTCGGCTACTACAGATACTATATATGTTCCAAACGTGCGGGCACTAGAGATGAACTAAGACCATATCTGTCTCAAGCGTGTGCTTGAGCTTACCAATTGGCCACGTTTAACTTCCAAACTAGTAGAAAGGTTGGTGCCGCTGGACGTTAAACAGCCGAAGCTTGGGGCAGCCACAGCCATTGGGCCACTGGAGGCTGTAGGCTTGGGAGGCATGACCGCCGCAATAGACCATCCGCGGCTGATATTAATCGTCTCCACTAGACCTCACGCTGCTTAGGCTATCTACGGTTGATGTTGACTAAGCTAGAAGTAATAGATAGATTTTAGAGTAAATAGTGGTGGCACCCTGGCGAACTCATCGACAGATGATATCTAGCTGTCTTTACTGCGTATCAGCTCTATCATCTATGGATATCTGTGGTGAAGGCCGGAGACAGCATTGCGCATCCCCCTACGCAAATCACAATGAGTCGGTATTATCTACCCTACGCGGAGATTCCGGGAGTGAATATAGTATGATTAAACAACAGACAGATCCTGCCCCAGGCTATAAACAGATATCCTGGATGTATGGAAATGTTGTACTCGCGGAAGGATCATTACAGGAAATCAATATACTCGGTCTATATAGCGCGCGCAAGATTACCCGCTCTACCCGCTATGAAGTATAATCTCGGCGACGCCGTGGGGAGGAGGAAGAGTTATCTCGGAAAGTGCTGAAAGGTGGTAGTTCTCAATCATAGCACATCTGAAAGTACTTTATGCTTGAGCACAACAGCTCATGATGCAGTGCCGAATACTGGGTTGCGTGTCCGTATGCTTTCTAGGCTATATCGCACCAATGTTGCCGGGACAGCGGGTTAGTGAAGCCTAGAATTGAAGACACGCCGAAGTCACGGAAGATGTAGCATTATATCCTATCGAAAGTGTTTGAATCCCTCTATCCTGTGCTACTACCAACACTAGCGAATCTCGTTCGGTGATGCTTTCGTCTCGAGCTACATACACTCCGGCCAAGTCGTGACATACCACTCAAGAGTCAGGGTTTTCTCAAGACCGGAGGAAAAATAGCCCAAGCAGTTCCGGCGCAGTATTGGCAAGTGAGGACGTCTTGGCTCGTGGCCTCACTACGACCTAGCCTAGTATCGTAGAACTTGTGTTGAAATGAGGGCGAGATGTAAAGTGGTGAGGTCAACTATTGAAATATGCGGATTGGGAATTATCGAGATATGGTTTCATGGCACCGAGGTACTGACATACGTGCCACAAATCATACACACCATGTAATATGCCTCCTGTCCCTTCCCCTCCCGTGCATTACCGAAAACCTAGAGGACAGCTACAGTGGAGTGGCGGCGATGAGAGGGTTGTTAATGCGAGAAGATGATGTTGTGATAAAGAGAAGTGGAGGGTACGGATCTCGGGTGTTTCTCATGATGGCTTCGTTCGGTGATTTGCGGCGAATAAGATCCTTCCTGGTTTGGGAAACGCTGGTATCGAAAGTATCATCAGAAAGTATAGCGAGAGCAATAGATGCAGTAGAAGTGTACTGATGATGTGACGGGCGCCTGCAGGATGGAAGAACCGGGTTGGCGGAAGGCGGAGGAATATCCGGGATTGGATCTCTGGTAGGTTGGGGGGGTGGGGGTGGTGGTGGTAGCAGAATGGTGGCGACGATGATGGCGGACATGGCAGCAGTGGTCCTAGAGAGCGTTCGATTGAGGTTGCCTGGCCCCGAGTCGGAATGAAGGCTGGCGAGGTGGTGGTGGAGCGAAAAGTGTGGCTAATTGAGGGGAAGGTCAACCGATTCGGCATACCGACATGCGTGCATAACCGATCTACCCTTCAATAATGTTGTATCGAACGTATGAGAATCGGTGATTGATTGATTTAAGTCGAAGATGACACGCGTAGTTGTATCTGCATTGTACGCGCTAACCCTAACCCAAGGGCAACTCATTCCAGGGTTACCGACATTGCCGGGTGCACGGCCTATGGTTGGCACGTTACATCTTAGAGTGTAGGTACAAGAAAAGCTAGTTTAATGTTGTTGATCAACCCTAGTGATTCAAATATCGTGCCCGGAGACTCTGGGTTAGTGGATTGGGGAGAATTCCCACGCTTTGCTCTACTGCACAGCTACCACCTTTTAGATCTACAGCCGCTCCCACTGTGAATTGCTTCAGGATCATGTATATCCCACAAGCGGGAACTATGCCCTGTTACCGGTGATACCAGATCCCATTGACAGAACTTTAGCCAGCCATTCCTTAGGATATGGTTCGTTGGATGACAGAACCGTTACAGAATCTTGCACGACTTCCCGAGCACGTGTGCGCTAGGGACGAGATGATACTAGGCTTCATTCAGTGTCACCTCATCCGCACTACTAGTGTCGCCCTCAGTGTGCCAGTTGGTCTGCCAAATATGCGCTGAGCCCGAGGATTCCAAGTCGGCGAAACACGTCTCAGTGGCCGCGTTTGAGGCACGATTGCTTTCGACAACTAGCACTTACTTTCGCTCAGAGGCTTTCCCGAATATATCAAGACTTTTATCTATTCACACTCCTCCATCTGCAACCACACCTCCAACCCTTCCACGCCTTCCAATGTCGTAAAACCCAGGGATTTAGTTGACATGGAACGACCACTGCAGATTGCTCATTGTCGATCACTCGACTAGGACAACTCACACGATTGTTGCATGTATACTTAGAATACCTACGACATCTGTGAGGACATACGAGTGGCGTTTCGTTGGGCTGATGGTGGTGATGATAGAAGTTACCTGAATATGGGCAGATGAGTGCGTACGCATGCACACTTGGCATGCATGTAAATGCGGTATATGACTACGTGTCATCGTAGTTTAGATACTGAAGTTCGACAATAGAGGCAATGCCAGGTACGGTACAACGGATTAGGTGCGACAAGCTTTTCCATCCAAGGGTCATCAAACTTTGAGCAAGTGGTCTCTAGTTGTAGAGAGTCTTTCCATATTGATCCCCATTTTATTTCTCGAAAACCCAGAGATATCTCTCTGGTAAATGATATATTATTGCTACTAATATTTCTAATGGAGAATTATAGACGCATACGATAGTGAGCAGGGTTGGCATACACTCCTGCTACTTTTTGCTTCTCCACTGCTGCCCTAAGAGAGATTAGTTCTTATACGATACTAATGACTTAACTACTCTCTCAATTTAGTCCCTCCACATAAGTTAGCTAATCGAGTTGTGAATCGCTGCTGTTTGGAGTCCAGGAGAACTTCCGCGGGAGTGAGTTCAGACTCACGCAATAGAGAACCTCTGGGTGTCGTGGGGAGGGCACCTAGTGAAAGGATCTCTGAAAAGAAGACGGTGGCAATGCACAGTGGGAGGAGGAGCGGTGTAGCAAGCACTTTGGCTACCGAAGTGGAGCCGGGAAAGCCAAGGCTAGAAACGTATCCCGATGAAGAGCAAAAGTCACTGGCTGCCAAATACTATCGATTGAAGTACAGGCACGCCCCCACGGCAAAATATCGCCAACGCTTCGGGCAGCGGGACGACGATCAGTGCTGGTGATGCGGAAAGGTCTCTCAGACGTGGGAACACCTCTTTCTTCATTGCAAACGATGGATGGCCGAGCAGCAGGAACTCTGCAAGGCGGTTGGGCGGATGACGGGCTGAAAAGCGGGAAGATGTCACCATGAGCAGATATCGGAGCTGTATTCTATGGAGATATGCGATCAAGTAGTGATGGACTTCTCGACGGCCAAGGAGATGGGGAATTTCCGCCCGTCTGAGCGGGGGTTGAGTTTATGTATCATGCTCTGCCTTGTGTTTTCTTTGCCTGGGTCGATTGTTCTATTTCTTCCGTTGGAATCCAAAAGGGGAAGAAGGCTAAAGGATAGGGATCTCCCCACCTAGCCGGATCGTCCGAAGTGTGAGGGAAATTTGGGCACTCTAGATAGAGTGAATAGAGTATGATTAAAACAAACAAACAAAACTTCCCTCTTACAGTGAACCAAAATATCTCATATAATGATGTGGGCATTTTCTGGCCACACATTTTCCGTTCCGCAGGGATGGTTCGCTGGTCTTGCACCAGGAATGGACTATTGCGCCCATTCCTTAAAACACGTCACCGTATCTCGGGGCTGAGTGACTCTACCCAAGCAATTGGGCAGGCGGTTGGGTCAATCTCGATCAACGGAAGATACCGCCATATACCTGATAGCAGTAGGATATAAAATTCTCTTATTTGTCGGGAATGGATTTCCGGGAGCCTTGTCAGAAAACTACGCGTTTTCCTAGCATGGGTCTGCGCATGCGCGTATCTTCTCAAATCAAAGGGTGTATTCTTCTTGTTCATAGAACAATTCAAGGCTCAGCAAGAGTTCATTCGCCTTAGTGTACCCGGAATGAACTGCATAAATACCACTGGGGGAAACCTGAGCATTGGCACATCAACTCTTTCTCCAGCCGCAGCAACATCTCCTCATAGTTATCTGTTCTCTAGAAACCGTGACCCCATCTACCTCCCGTTCTCAATCAGACGTTTTCCTTCAGCTGCAGCAAATCATAATCATGCGCGCTCCTATCAAAATCCTCTTTGTAACTGTCCTGGGACTGCTGCTCGCCATCGTTCACGTCTCTGCGGCGCCTTCGGAAGTTTCACCCGCTCGCCGCAATCTCCTCGAACGGAAAACTCTCCAGAAACGCGATTGCAAATACAACGGTTGTCGCTGCAACCCTAGCATCCAAGGTCAATACTGTTGGAACTGCGGACCTCCCAGCTATAACGTTCAGGACCCTGGGGATAAGTCCGTGTGGCCAGACGATTACAAAACATGGGTGTTCGAGTGCAACCCCACTGGTCGGTGCTGTGCTTATGGGAAGCGAAACAGTTGTGTAACTAGTGGAGGCGTTGATCCTTGCGGGAATTAGGAGGGAGGATTTGGTATTGCTTTTGTTGGGAGTACTTTTAATAGTCAGTTCATCAGATTTGAGTGGGATTTTGGGACGGTAAAGCAAAGTTCTAGCATCTGTGGTAGCTGTGTTGAAGTGGTTTTCGGGTTTTTTGGATTTTATCAAATTTTTGTAACTGATATTAGTTCCCAAGTCTGTTCGGACATGAACTTGAATGAATGTCATTACTACACAAGGAAACACGCGTGTGGAAACCACACGGTACCCTGAAAAATATGTTTTCATACTTCTGCTAGTTCTCTCGGAAAGTTGGGCCGAACTCGCCTCCGGCTTCTTCGGGCGTGTGTTGCTCGCATTTGCTGTATCTCTCCGGGCTGGGTAAATTTACGTGATATTGAATTTCGTGTCCTTGTGTTATATAGTAGGGATACATATCTATGACAAAACTATCTTTTTGGCGACCAAACAGTACAAGACGTGCAGCATGTTTGGGTAAATTTTGACAGTGCAGAGGGTACTTGGAACTGGGCTTCAGTGCGCACATGCATTGAGACTGTAGGGGTAACATCGATGTCACTACCAGATATGATGTGATTTGGTAACGGTGATTGAGGCGACAGCCCAGGAGACTGAGATTTCGATATCCCAATAACTATTGGTTGGAAACACTCCCGATCCCTATATCAAGTTTCTCCGCTCCTTCAATCACATATGATAAAACAAGCAAGCACGGTCATTGATTAATGCATGCGCAAGAACCCTGTGGATTTTATTAGATATGAACTATCGCCCAGCAATTCCGCGGAGAACATTAGGCACCCATCACGCACCACAGTGGCGAAAATATGTTGTGGAAATGAATTGTCCATTCCTGGGGATGTAGTCGGATTTCAGGGCAAGGTATCTGGCGATCATAAAATATACCACGCACTTTCTGCTTTGGAGATATTGTGTCAAAGAGTCACCACCGTTATCGACTGGTTAAGATCAAAGGAAGTTTGAAATTCATCGACATCAATGAAACATGACACCGTGAACTATCGCTCTTGGCTAGTGATCCACCTGCGATCAGCGACGAGTCAGTTCGGACAGATAATGGTAAAGCAGCAAAACCTAGTGGCGAGTACGGTGAGCATTCAAGATCCGAGATACCGAATGACCTGATAAGCCCGTGGGACTATGAACTACCGTACTTAATTAAAACAACGGTATGTTATTAAGAAAGAAATGATGGTAATATAACTGTGTCATCAGACCAGAGGATGGACACAGCGACCCTCATTCTTCTTCAAATAATCAGCTCGGCAATCAAAAATGCACGCAGAATCCCACCAGTAAATACAAAAGTAGGTGTAGGCACCACCAACGTGGAGAGGAATGAGTCATCGGAATTGTAAAAAGCAATGAAAAATGGACATTGACATAATTCGCTGGGGTGATTCAATACTGACGTATAGATTAGCACCTTAGCAATGATTGGCAGGTAGCAAATTGTTCCCACGTTCAAACAGTACATAGACCCCTAACCCTTAATTTCCGGGCAAGATTGTCACAAAACTTCACTCGGGATTACCTGATAAATTGATGTGCCCTACCTCCATAATGCAGACGGCGCATTTTTGGCTGTATGAACCTGGGTACTTCCAGCTGCAGGCCAAACGGCGGGGTCCAGAGCCTATAAAGGAACCCGAAACGAAGAAGTGACTTCACTTTGCCAAGCAACGAAGTATCATTGGATCTTGCCAGCTTAGTGTCTTGATAGCATGGATTATTTTATGCCCAGCGCTGTCAAACTGAGTAAAGCAGGGCATAATTTTTCTTATCTCAGATTCACGACCACTCGTTTTCAGCACCACTGGCAGGGATTCAACACCAGACAGCCAGCGTCGCAGCTATGAAAAGCAATATGGAGACCCCGCAGCAGCAATGTAAGGATGTCCGGTTGGCGGAACAAAAACGCAAAGCTCGCGCGAGGTTATGCTGCCCAATGATGTCCCAGTTTCGGTCTGAATTCATCGGTCACCATACATGTAATACATCTGATCTGAGTGTATCATCGCCCACGCATCCCGGCGACTACAGAATCCTAACACATTTTTAATACCAGTCTGCGTGCTTGCCTAACATGTACAATAACCCTGCCAGTAACTTTACTAAATGACTAGTAATTTGCGCTCCGAGAGACGATACGGGATGGATTGTCCTGTCCAGCCTTGATCCAAACCAATGTGTTAGTATAGACTGGGAAACTGGCAGTTACGGTATAAGGATGAAGGGGACTAGTATATGTAGAGATTTTCCAGTCAAAGTCATTTGTAAGAGGATACATCAGCCTGAAACGCTACTAGAGCAGATACAGCAGTGTCTTTGTTTTGCGCACGAAAAGCGTATGATACCAGTCTATAACGAATGGATCGTCAGCTCGCACAGTACCGCACATGTAGCTTTCGGCTTGTTATTAGCAAATAGTGCAACCTTTACCGTACGAACATGCACAAGATGCATCGTATCCCAGGATTTAGCTAACAAGAATTAACTCAGATCAAACAATTCGAAGGGCAGAGTGAGCCAATATATTGCAGGCACATCGTGAAAGAACAAATAGCTACATTCATACAGAAATCGTTCACATGATCGCAGCAACAGGAGGAGACGACCTATGGTCCGAAGAAAACTCCGACCGCAGTATCGTACTTCTTCCTTTAAACTCTTGCAGTTACCACTTTGGTCGGCATAACTGATGTCAGAATGAGGTGTACGGTGGTTAATTTGGATATGCATCTAGTTCTGATTATTTTAGAGTCTCATTGCTGCCTCTGCCGATGGAACGTCAGAATCTTGTCTGGCTCTTTGTTTTGTGTCGGTTGCTTCTAATCATATTGTATTCACTGTACTCAGAGTACCACAATGTCCAACTCCCCCTCCGAGTGGCCCCGGCTAGAGGAGTAGGTCTTCACCCTCCAACATTGCTGTGCAACCTGTGCTTCACGCTCCACCTCGGCGTCAAGAACTATCACGCGCTTATTGTTTACCTCCCACTTCATACAGTCACTCTAGTACAGTGATCGTAACGATCCGGACTGAGCCGGTCATGAGACTTGGACTGGACCAAGTAGTCTAAATGAATGAACTGGACTATGGACTGGTGGTCTGGGCTTAGTCCTGTTTGGGGTTGGTCTAAAAGTCGAGTGAGATTTTGAGAAGTAACCTCCCGATTCGGTAATATCGAGTGATTGTTGAATGATGTTGAGTGATGCCAAGTGACCTCGGAGTATCATCTCTGCCGCCTTCCTGGACCTTCCGTAGCGTATTTCAACTCATTCATAAACTAATCTCCACTCGAACACTTTGGTATAGTAAGGTATGGTCATTGAGCATCTTATACCTGCATCAAAATCTAATGTGGAATTATCTGGTCCGGACTGAGTCGGTCCAAGCCCGGTCGGACTTGACTGGACCATGCCATCTCCGGGTATGGACTGGACTGAACCAAGCTCATGGACCGGCTCAGTCCACTCGGTCCGGGCTGGGCTCATTGCCATCACTGCTAATACAATCTTCCTATATATTGTTGGGAATGTGTGTTGGACCAATCCTGGCGCAGAGGGAAGCGTACGTCGACTTATGGTGCAGCTGCCAAATTGGTGATGCGTATATTGACTTGTCTATTCATCTATTTGACACGTACACAAGAAGTAAAGTGAATGCGGCTCCGCCGCTCAACCCTAACCTAACACCACGTGATGACCGCACTCAAAGTCTGCCCTACAATGTGAACAGAAGAAGTCTATTGAACTATCTTTGGGGGAAACACTGTCATTATATACAAGAGAGCATGCAGCTCTGTGGAAGTCTATCGAAGTCCATAATTTGAAATACTAGGGCGGAGCCAGTGGTGAGTGAAAATCCCTCTCTGAGTCTACGAAAACTTGTGAGTCAATTCGGCTGTTGAAATTGCCTTAAGGTTCATGACTGCTCGTTTAGACTTCACACTACTCTTCCCTTCCCTACGCATCTTGGACCTTTGGACCTGCTCCTAGACAGTCATCACACCATAGCCAATACACACTGTTCTCCCTTTCTTTGTCGAAACATCGGCGACCTCAATGTATCGGCGACATTCTTCGAGGCCATATAATAACATTTATTGTTATACGTGAGATGTTCATATATTTCCCTCTCCCTCCGACAACATACCGCACAACATTCTGATGTTTTTCTTACCGGCGTGTTAGGACCACTGGTGTGATCAAATTATAATCGCAGACTATTTCTTCGAAGAATGAGTAGGCCCATATTCTGTCGATTCTACGGTTGACTATCCGATCTATTACACACAACTTTAGTCATTTAATATGGAGAACATATTTCATTGATTCCTTACGATGATAGTGTTGTACCGTGTCCGCTGTGCTGAATCTCTCTATTGACCTAAACTCACTGACTCTGTTAGAGTAATTGACACTTACATATGAACTAAAGTGCATGCTGGAAGTCCTTCCGCAGCCACATTGGCACCGGATGAAGTAAAGTCTACGATGCGGAGCTGTGGGCAATCGGACTCGCACTCCGGGAGTCAGTCATGAAGAGAGATATACAGCAGGCAAACGGAGTGACGACGGTGGCTGTCTTCAGCGACTCGCAGGCGGCCATCCGACGGACGGAGCACCTGGAGCCGGGGCCAGTGCAACCACTAGCTAGGCTGATAAACCATAATACGAGGGCACTTCGCGAAGTCGGAATGGAACCATTGTTTTACTGGGTATCGGGACACACCGGCATCCCGAAGAATGAAGAAGCAGATCACCAATCGAACATAGCCCGAGCAGGCCGCAGAGCGGGCACGGTACGGGAGCGAATATACACCTCGGCGGCGAATAGAACCAGACGGACCTCCGAAGCAAGATCGGCGGCGATGGCACGGTGGGAGGCCGACAAGTGCACCAAGCCCTGCGGCTACAGACTGAAGGGCAAGGCCGGGAGCAAGATACTTATCCCAATGACTAGTTTGAAGTCGCTGGCGGCCAGGTTCCATCGACTGAAGTCCGAGCACACGCCAGTATGCACGTACTTGAAACGGTTCGGATACCTGGACGATGATAAGTGCCGGTGGTATGGCGGTTGAGGTAAAACGGTCCAGACACGGGAACACATCTTCCGCCACTGCAGCCGATGGAAAAACCAGCAGAGAATGCTCTGGACAGCGGTGGGGCTGGAAAGTGGGCAGATGCCGACATGTGCAGGTCTCTGAGCTGTTTTCCGTGCAGAAGTGCGACAAAGCAGTGTTGGACTTCCTGGAGACTACTGATGTTGGGAAGTTCCCGCCTAGGCGATGGAAGACTGAGGTCCGGTAGTCTCTCTTTTGGGCGTGTTTGTTTTCATCAATCTTTTGCTTTCTATTGTCAGAAGGGATGACGGGTAGCAGAAGTAGAGCTTCACCATCCAGCCGGCCTGCCCGCAGGTGGAGGTGATAAGGGGTCTGTCATACACTAAACAGAGTGAATACAGTATGATTAATACAAAAACAAAAACCAAAGTGCATGAGGCTCTGCCACGCTCAACCCCAAACCAACCCACGTGATGACCGCACTCAAATCCGCCCCCACAGATAGTTGAAGCCTAAGCTTCAATGTATAAACTCACACGAGGTGTCTTTCTCGAACATGGCACACGTAACAAGAAGATCTATTGTTTGTTCGTCCATGGACTGCAATCTCTCGAAGGTTATTTCATAAGTTGTAAAACATTGGCCATGCATTTGCCCCATTTTAAACGTTTACCGAAATGTTCAAGTTACAAAACTTCTCGTGGGGCCATGTAAGATTTTGTAGGCATCACCGAGATTCGAATACACGCTCCAGCCAATCTAATGGCAAGTATGTTATAATCAATAGCCTTGACCGACGTTGTCTAGTAGTGAAAACTGATATAAGCGTTAGGACATGAAAATTGCTGCGACATTTTTGCCTCAGTTGCGTTTAACATCATCATCCATATCTCCAAGTGTTTTGTTACTATTAAAAAGAACATTGGTTGCCACCGATTCTCCCACACCAAGTACTTTAGCAAGTTGTCCTGTGTTTCCAAGTGGAAGGATGCTTGAACGCAGTGGGTTTCCGCGAAGTACCAGCTTACCTCCATTTCGATCGGCGGTCTTGAACGAAAAATGTGGACTGATTGTTTGTGGTTGGCCTTGAACGGATCTGATTGGACGGGTTGTTGGTGTGATAACAGTCATATCTAGAGGGTTGTTGTCCATGAAATCAGGTGTCTCTGGTTGAGACATATTCATTCGAGACCGATTGGAGCTAATCTCTATTGGTTCTGATGTAGGTGACATCCCCTCAGTTGGCGGTACTTCTTCCAATACGGATACCGGCGGAGATTTGACATCTATCTAATCATACTCTAGATTAGGCGAACCTAGAATCTGTCCCAGGAATTGCTCAAGTTCCATCAAGTTAACCAGATTTATCATTGCCTTCAGGGAAGAAGCCTCAGGTCCTATGACCTGAAAATTCAATTCCACGTGAACAAGGTTACTGGGTTGCAACTGGCTTGGTTATTAGGCCTTATAACCGATTCTACGGATTGATGGATAGGATGAGGTGATGAGATATCGCATTCTAAAGCTGGAGATTGTGGAGTCCTGTATTCAATATCCGATGGTGTGGCTATGTTCAACGATCAGAACTAATTATCTGAAGAACCAATTCAATAGATTACCCACCCAGTGCAGGAGAATGAGTTTGGTCGACCACTTCCACCTCAAACCTTGTTCTTGAGATATCCAAGTTTTTTGTCACTGACTGCCTCGCCATGGTGCATGAAAAGCATACGGTTCCCTTCTATCGGCCGAAGGTCTTGCTTCCTTATCATCGGTATTATTTTCCGTTGTGGCATGTTTTTTCTTATTTTCTAGGCGTTGAACTTCTTTTTGTACGACGCGGGTCTAGATTCCAAATTTTCAGATCTAGGGTGAGCATGGGGTCCAGATCTCGCAGAGCCACTGGTTTACAGTTTCATCACATTGAGTGATCACTCTGTCTAGGGGGCATTCTGCATAGACAAAGAAACTGTATTATTCTTGATCTTGTAACAAGTACCTATCCATCGAGAAAAAGAACGGGGAAGCGCTATGCAGAAAGAGGAGGATACAAACAATTCCAGAACGCATGCTATGTCTCATTATGAACATAATGTGGTCTACACGAGCTCTCCTATCAGCAGTAGAAGAAAAATAGCAGACGGCTAGATGAGGTGTAGAATGATAGTTGTCGTCCAAGTGCGGCAGCGCGGATCTACGCATCCATCCCTTAGCAATGATTTCATCCACTCTCCGTGGTTTCATACTTATACCTCCTCGACCTAGGTCAACGGATCAGACCAAGTGTCTTGGAGCTGAAACAAACTAACCAAAGCGGTGAATTCACAAGGTGTGAAGTCACTGCCCCGCAAGGTGATCACGCCCAAGTTTCCGTGCGCGTGCTTGGAAACTTCATGATAGAGCGTTCCAACACAACTAAGCACATCTTTCTGCACCTGTCGACTTTGTTGGCATCAGATTTGGCCCAGTGGCATGTAGCCCCATGAGCCTCGCCTGCCCCCATGCCGAGGAGGCCTAGCCTCGGCACTGGAACTCGGCTTCGGGCTCCGGTTGTGATACTCGGCTCCGCCGAGTATGGTCTTTTCTCTATATATAAAGCTGCAATTTTCTCTGTCTTTAGATCGATAGACAATTGAGCATCTTCATTCTTTCTCTTCTGCTCATAATAGTCTTGAAGTAGTTTCCGCTGACACAATCTTGTTGAAATCGGGAAGACAGGACAGGGCATCGATTTTCTTCTGCACGCCACCCTGGGGCGAAATAATGTTTTCAAGCGAAGCTTTGTACGTAATCCGTTCTATAGTAGTCAGCAATGCAACTTAAATGCTGCCAATTGGATCCGAGAGGAGTACCCAGGCCACCTCTGACATTAAAGTTGTGCTCCAAACGGAGCTTCTCTACGAGGAGGCGAATAGCGCCGTCCTTCCAACCATCTGTCAGATCCTGTCTTGATATACTGGCAAGTGTCATACCTTCAGTTTCTCGATCTCGGTGATCTTTGCTGCAGTATCCTTCCGCCATTCAGTGCTTAGAGCGTATAGTTTATCCTGAAGATCTTGATAGAGTGCAATAGGTACCGACTTATGCTGGAGCTCTTTATACATCTCGGAGGGTACCGACTTATCCTGAAGCTCTTCGTATATCTCGATGGGTACGTTAAACTTCTTCGAATCTCTGCTGTAAGACTTCCTTCTAGTAGAACGGTACGCAGGGTGGTGGCGTCCAGACGCGACAAGCGGCAGGATGACGAATGCTTGAACGACGGAAGACATATTTATAGGTAGTGATTTCGGGGTGATGCCTGGTGTAAGGGAGGAGCGAGTACCTTGTGAAGTGTCGTCGGTGTAGGAGGGATCTACCGATTGATTACACATGCGTCGCGAGGAGCTGATTAGGATAGGATGCGCGGCAGCACGGGCAGAGAGGAAGATGCCTTCAGAGTGCGGCGCAAATCGCAGTACATGGCATTGGCCGGGTTGATAGCCCCGGGGGCGATGAGGAACTCTTTGGGCAGAGATAGTGAGTTGAGATTGAGACGCGCTGCTCCCACGTTGTCGATGATGGCACTAGTGGCTTGGCAACTGAGAAAGATGGTGGATTAGGGTTGCACACTTCAACTACTACCCGCTTAGTGTGAACCATGGGATGAAAACGGGATTACCGTTCTAAAACTGTCCCGTGCAAGTGCCAAGACGAGATTTCTCGCCGTCCAGCGAAATCACTGCACCCGGAAGGTATTGTCTCCCCGGCTCGCTACCGCTCAAAAATCACAAAATCGGCCGCCACGTAAGAACAGCTGCTCCAATTCGAGATCGAAGAGGTGAGGCTAATAGTGTTGGATATACGGAGGTATCTACACCTTCTTAATTGTTTACAAAGTATCATTGTAATTTCTGCTTACTATTGGTGTTTATTGTTTATGGTATAAAGGTAGTGTGTTAATCTCGTTTATCTTTATATTTTAATCTGTCTAGAAGTTCCGGTTAGAACTTGTCTAGAAGATTCCTTATATTCTGGTTTTTCGTTATGGATTTCTAAACGCTTATCCTTAGAACGCATCAGGACGTTTCACTTTTGTTGGCACGGGATTTGGCCCGGTGGCTTGTGTGGCTTTCGGCCCAACGCTGCGGGCATGAGGCCGGTGGCTTGCGGCCCCCATGGGCCGCCACCAGCCCCCATACCATGGAGTAGGGCTAGCCCCGGCAGTGATGCTCGGCATCGGTCTCCGGATGTGATACTCGGCTTCGCCGAGTATGCCCTCTTCTTTCCCATATATAGCTGCCTGTCTTTCTCTCTCTTTGCTCTTTAGACAATCACTTTTGTACGATAGTCAATTCAATATCTCTATTCGTACTCAATTGATCTCAACAACTTTTGTTCTACAAGGTTCGTATTTTTCATAATGTACCATAGCGGAGTTTTCCAATACTTGATTTGGTCTTGGTTCCATTGCGATGTTGTCGCTACATACCATGGAAGAGTTTTTCTCTACCTTGTTGGGTTATTGATCCGCGACTGTGGTCACGGACAATCGCTTGTATATATGTGTATACCATGAGACTCATCATCCAGTTAGACTAGGGTTCTTTAGACATCAGCTCTGACATCGTTACAAATACAATCAGTATATCCTCTCGAACCTATATGACAATATATCGATACACTTTCAATCTTATCTTCTTATTGCTTTTGATACTTCGAATTCTATTCGTTAGATAGTAGCATATCTCAGTACCTTTCGCTGCTTCATACCAATAAATAGAGCTCATTTATCAGATCATTTGACGTCGACCGAAGGTTCTTATCGGACAAATATTGAATAAGTTGGAATGGGTGGATGGTGGAACTTAATGCAATTCTCCCCCTACTACATCCGCAGCATTCACCCATGCCAACTCCACAATAATTGCCTGATAACGATGGTTGCCCGACGTCCAATGTCCTCCTTACTGAGTTCTATTAGCCTCGAGTGTCCGAGCTCGATGTAGTTCTGTCATTCTTACGCCGTGGTCGTTTTTGCCGATTTGACACGAAATGACGCGGCATCCCACCCAATAACGTGCGGGATGGGACGACCCAGTATGAACACAGTCCCGTTACCACCCCGTGGTTCTCATTATCCCATCCGGCTCTATCTGCAGCCGAGGTGTATATTAACTCACGTACTGTGTATCCTCGGTCAATTTGTGCCAAGGTAGCTGCGGATGCCTGTCCAATCGTCTCCATGTAAAACACCGCTTCGGCGCCCACTTTCCCATCGACCATCTGAGAGCCATCTGCCCAAGCCATGCAGGCACCTGATCCCACTTATGCTACCTTGTCTCTCCCCCATCGCTTGGTGGCTCTCTTAGCTGCAACGTTGTCGTCCAGTATTATTGTCTTGACCACCGGCTCCTCCCCAGGGTCCGGCCAGCACATGGTCTCTGTTGAAAGCAAAAGAGAAAGGTTGACGAAGCTCAATTGTCTAAAGAGCAAAGAGAGAGAAAGACAGGCAACTATATATGGGAAAGAAGAGGGCATACTCGGCGAAGCCGAGTATCACATCCGGAGATCGATGCCGAGCATCACTGCCGGGGCTAGCCCTACTCCTCGGCATGGGGGCTGGTGGAGGCCCATGGGGGCAGCAAGCCACCGGCCACATGCCCGCAGCCTTAGGCCGTCGGAGGCTTACAGCCCCCGAACGCCACACAAGCCATCGGGCCAAATTCCGTGCCAACAGTCTCTGCTGTCCGGCCGCATTCGTACTCTTTCTTGACTACTCTACATCTCGGTGTGCCAGTGGTGGGGTAGTCATGCAGTTCCTTCCATTTGGATCCCTCATATGCATCTGCTAGCCACGCTACGAAACGTTGTTGTCGAGTGTCGAGGGCTACTGGTCCATGTGTGAGCCCTGAATCTCTCATCAGCGCACAGTTTGGAGTAGTCGGTAGTGCGCCAATGATGGACCTGGCTTGACGGTTTAGGAGGAGATGGAGGTCGTCTCGCCGTCCCACTGCTTTTGGATCCCACCAGAGTTCGCTCCCGTACCGGGCCACCGCCTGGACGCAGGCCACCTTGACGGCTCACACGCACGCAGGGTTGACTGCATAAGTTTTTGTGAGAGACCAGAGACATCCTTCTGCAGCACTAGCTTTCTTCATGCAGCGATTGTGATGCTCCTTAAATGTCAGGTGGGCGTCCATCAAAACACCTAGCCACCTAGTCACTTCGTTGTTGAATTTGACGAAGCCATCTCCCACTCTTATCTTTGCTGTTAGCTTCGGCCGGAGGTATCTCCGGTGGCCTCATCTGCGCCTGAATAGTGCCGCTTCAGTTTTTGCAGTGTCGAAGGCTAGTCCTCGCCTATCGACCCAGTCGATGCATGCTCTTGCGCAAGCCGCCAGTTTCTTTACGACCTGGTTCACTTCGCCTCCAGTCGCCACCCTAGTTCAGCCGGTATCGTGTAAACTCTGCATGACTTTGTGTCAGCGTAGACTTAGATAGTTAAGTTAGATCAATTGAGCTCACGTACGGAACAATGGAATAGGCCCTGCTCTAACACTAACTAAATACCGGAGTAGAAAAGCAAGGGTCTGCGGGTGAGTGAACAGGCCCAGTCGTAGTGGTAATACCTTATCGCTACAAGATCTAGCATCACCTCATGTACATGTCATAAGCTTCGTCTGGGTTAAACTGGCTCCCTAGCACTCATTGGCCGTGGTCAAATTATTGCAAAAAAACGAACGCGGCGAGATCCAGCGTTATACTGTGGGTACCATGAATATTAGCTGCACTCTAGATCCAAGGAGCAACATACGATTGTCTGTGCTCAAACGAAAACTCTGCCGGAAATCGCCGTTCATTTCCAAATCAACCCAACAGGGACATCGAGACACTTACCCGCTGTGTGGAGCCTATCCGTTGCCCAAGTTCATGTCCGCTCTCGGCCCTAGAGCGGCCAGCTGTGGCTTGGTGACTGGGGTAGGAAATCGGTTGTTTCTGTCGGAATTCGCATCGAGAGTCTGTATAGGCCCATCAGGGAAGGCAGCATGTCAAGCCTACTTTCGGAACGCGGAGAGACGGTTGATGCGCGGATAGTTAGCAATGCATTAGAGCGGAAAATGTCGGAAGAATAAATGCGGAACAGGGAACTTTGAGAAAACCAACTGAGAGCGTCGGATAAAACGCCTAGTCGCCTGCGAAGAAAGAAAATCGGTAACTTCCGCCCTGGTCTTGAGCGACTGGTTGTGGCAGATGTGTAGCGACATGTGAGAGTGCTTTGATGCGTATGAGGGACGAGCGTGATCGAACGGCCAGACGACGCTGGTATGAAGCAGGTCGGAAGTTTCTAACGGTGGTTGCTTATGTCGCCTCAATTCCCGTTTTTGGCTGGTGGAGCAGCACGTGGTGAAAGGCGACAGGGATGACCCACGTCACGTAGAGCAGCAATGTTTCGTTCGTGCTCTTCATCAAGGTTGCTATATTCTCATTGGTGGTGGTACTCTCCGTCTGCCGCAACGAATTGCAGCGTGATTCCGCTGTGTGCGATGCTGGTCATTGGCATGCACATCTGGGAGACAGGCGCAAGGATGCCATGCCCTGGCTTTGGACAGCACTGTGGCGGGAAACATTTGCCGTGGAAACGGAACCAAGCTCCATGCCTACTCCGCCCAAACCCGGCTGAAAACGATGGATACTGTCGTAACTCAAAACAATTTGAAAGCTCACGTTTGCTATCCATAACCACCCCTGCATAATTATGGTGATCGCGATCTTGGCCGGCTATTCCCGGGATACAGGTGCGTTATATTACTGGCAAGCCTCGTTCTAGTCGAAACTGGCAGCAACCGACCATTACATCAGGGAGATCATAGTTGCTCTTGCGTGCTGTGCCTCAAAGTAATTCCGCCACATCCCCTCTACCAACGCCATCCCTCCTACCTCTAGATCTCGTACCCCTATCCCCTCCCAACCCATTACACCTACGTTCGGATCTCGTATCCAAACATCCCTTCCTCCCCCAAACTCGCGTGTTACCTCCATCTGTCATATCGCGGCACGAGGGCTTAACGTGTATCGACACCACCCCCGATTTGAAGCACCAATGCAAGGCACCTGAGTGAAAGAACGACGATCCATCGAACGATACGCAGTCTAAGGGAGGAAGCGAATAAAATACCGAAAGAGCCCAAAGAAGCTTAACCTATAAGATCTTCCTATCCAGCACATATTTTCCTGCTAAACAACGGAAAGCTGATTACACCGTATCCAACCCCGCCTTGGGAACAGCCCGTCGTACTCCTTTCGAGCCGAAAAGGGATCCTACCCCCTCATGCCATCCGAACATCGTCGTACCTCTTGCATGCGAAATCACCGCTGTACACCGCATGCTGCTTCGTTCACATCTTAACCGGCGAGTAGCCACAACAACGTCCGCTCGTTTATGTCGGAACGATCTACAATTGGAGAGATATGACGACCTACTTACCAAGCCTCCGTATTCGCCGTTCACTACGTATGGTACGTCTTGATTTTCTGAAGTCGGAGAAACCCGATTTATGGTCATGTACAATCTAATACAGCATGAATTCAATACCGAAAGCAAACGCGGAGACTTGTCGGATTGAGCCCGGAATGGAACCAGAGACATACCAAGAGTGCCCATGCACATGTGGATGAGGTCTGTAGGGTTTGTGTCGGAATTGTGGCGCCGGCTGTAGGATGTGAGACTACATTTTTTTCAGCGTGGTTCAATTCAGCATCAGTCCCCATTTCTTTATTTTTTCCACACCCGTTCTTGGTTGGTACTCGTACTTGACCTGTTTGCTTCTCAGATTTGCATGTGTCGTGCTTCTTCTGAGTTTCGCTCTCCTCACCTGTGCTGACCTTCTGCAGCAGGACGTCTGCGCCCCGCCACAAACTCCTTCACCTTGCCCACGACACCACGGGGGCACTGATGAGAGAGGCAGGGCTTACACCCGCGCCTGTGATCTTAGACTCCAGACAACAACGATTCACAGCTAGACTAGCAAACGCATGAAGTAACAAGTTAAAGGAGCTACACCAAAACCCATCTTCCGGTGCACCGATATGCAAAGTAGTCAAGAAAGAGCATGCGCATGGCCGGACAACCGAAGGCACGAATTGGCCGGCCCTGGGCGAAAATCGCTGGTCAGGACCATCATACTGGACAACAATACCGCAGCCAAGTGAGCCGCGCAGCACTAGGCAAGAGAGAAAGAAGCCAAAGTCGGAGCGGGAGTCTGGATATGTGGACACATGGATCGCGCTCAGACGATGGCCGAGTGGGAGCCGCATCAGTGTGCAAACACAGAAATGCATGGAGGGCCCGCCGCGGCTATCTGGGTAGTGGACGCATGGTGGTCTCTGATTCCGAGCTGTGGGCGATTGGACTCGCGCTTGATGCGACGATCAAGAAGAGAGAACACTACAAAGACATGGAGTGAAGACGGTGGCAGTTTCTAGCGATTAACAAGGTGCCATCCGATGGACGGCACATCTGGAGCCAGGCCCTGGGCAGCAAGTACCAAGATGGATCAATCGAAGAGCGCAGGCCCTCATTGCCCATGGCATCGCAACGGAGATCCACGGGGTCCCTGGGCACTCCGGCATCCCTGGAAACAAGAAAGCAGACCGCCAGGCCAACATAGCCCGAGAGGCCAACGGAAGCACGACAATAGAGCGACCATACACTTCAGCTTCGAATAGAGCAAGATCGTTCTCCGAAGGAAGATCAGCAACCAAGGCCCATTGGGAGGCCGACAAATGCAATAAACACTTCGGCTACAGACTGAAGGGCAAAGCCGGGAGTTACAGACCAATCCCAATGGCAAGGGCAAAGTCATTCGCTTCAATATTCTACAAACTAAAGTGCGTGCATGCGCCCACCAGAGCTTACCTTAAACGGTTCGGACACCGAGAGGACGACAAGTGCTGGTGGTGCGGGGGATTGGTGGCCCAAACCCGGGAGCATCTCCTCCATCACTGCAGCCGGTGGAAATACCAGCAGCGGGAGCTCTGGAAGGAGGTGGGGAAGGGAACGGGCTGGAAAGCGGGCCGGAGCCGGCGGGCACAGGTATCAGAGCTGCTTTCCATGGAAGTATGTGATGAGGTGGTGATGGACAGCCTGGCGGCCACGGACGTCAGGAAGTTCCCGCCGGGGTGAGGCATGGAGGACGGAGTGGCCAGTCTGCTACATTACATCACATTGCATTCTTACTTTTCTTTTGTCAGCGGGGACGAAGGGTAGTAGGTGGGAGCTCTGCCATCTAACCGGCTCGCCCTGAGGCGGGGGGGGATAAGGGCCTGTCATACTCTAGCTAGCGTAAATACAGTATGAATAAACAAACAACAACAACAACAACAACTCCTTCACCTCCCAAGCGCCCCCAGCACACTCCGATCCATCTACCTCGCCTCGGCGACCTCACCATCCTCGAGTGACTCCGACCGCATCGCGCCATCTATAGCCACACAATTCCTCTGCGAGTCACGGCCGTGTGCAAATCTATCAACATACAGAATGATGCCAGTTTCCGGCCGACAACACTTTATTCCACGCCATCCTGCCGCCTGTCTAAGATGAGGAACGACTAGTGGCAGTCAGTCTTACAAGTGTGGTCGTTCAGAAAGCGGTCCTCCTGCACGTCCATGGCTCCCCACATCGCATCCTGATTCAAGATGAGTCTGGCCTGTGGATGAGATTGAGCAACCTACGCAAGACATTTATGGGCAGCCTCGGAGATGTCGTCGGAAGTGCAGCCTCGATGATCTCCAGTGGTGAACTACACTCTAGATTATTGTCGTCGAAGGATGTGTTCGATGTCATTGCGAATGATTTGGGTTATGCTAGGTTGTGGTGAATTCTTCCTTCTCCGGAATATGGGTTCAATATGAAACCAGGATTGTCGTTGGAACTGCTACTCCTATGATTTCTAGGGCACTTGGAACAGCATCCAATTCCCACGACCCGCTGCTACTGAGTTCAACGACTAAGGCAGACTGCGGGAGTTGAAGACTGCGGGAGTTGAAGGCTGCGAGAATGGCCTATGAGGCACTGGAATGCCACCACAGCTACTAGAGTGGACTAGAATGGACTAGAGAGCGGTTGCTAATGTTTGCTAAATATATTGCAGATACTAGAATGCACTAGAGAGCGGTTGCTAATGGTTGCTAAATATATTGCAGATACTAGAATGCACTAGAGAGTGATTTCTAATGTTCTGACTAATCAGACTCATTCACGAACTATCACTCACCAGCTACTCCGCCACTCGTGATACGATATGGAAGTTGGGGAGAACCGAGTGCGTGTATGGTATGGTACAGAGAACAAAGAAGGAGAACGACTCACAGGAGGCATCGGCCCCTGCCGCAGTGACCGTGTATCAGACCTGTATCATGTACATCTGTAACAACTCTCAACTCGTGTGTATAGACTTCGATTTTCATGTAGATAGCGTTCTCTTCTCTTTTCACAATTCAAACCTTCTGGTGTAAGATTATTGTTCACATCACCGCAGTGGATTAGAACGCAAGAAATTTACCACTGTCCAACCCTCCCTCTCAGAAATTGTCAAAGACCTGGTAGAACTCGCGGGAGCCTTTCGGTACCATCCCCAGTTCTGAACCGCACAGCCGGGCTTCTACTTCATCGCGACTTTGACCAACTCCCACATGATTCAACTACGACTAGAGAACGTAGTCAATGCATCGCCACCAGATGACGGCGCTACTCCTCAGGCGGGATCATCGCCCAGCAGGGGTTTGCTCGCTGTAACCGCTGAGACGATCGCCCGATATCAAGTCACATTCAATGCACCCCCCTTACGCTGCTAAAACGTGTGCGTGACGAGGGCAATCAAGCATGGAAGATGAATATCGGTCAGAGAATGAAGCTTTGGACGATACTCGAGAGGCGGGTGGCTGTCCATGATCACGGAAGAAAGGTTGTGTAGTAGATAGGTGGGAAGTGACCAGTGTAATTTTCTACGTTCCAAGGCACCGCAACCGACCTCTTCTGCCACTCACGCTACCTAGACCTATTTTCGTGCGCAGGGCAGGTCAAGGTTCGGGGCTACAAGGGTGTTGAAGGCGCATGCCCTAGCAGAAGCAGGATACACATATCCCTACGGTGTGCTTGTGTCTTCACGACTACCTGAGCGCGACCGTCACCTCACCAAGTCCCTTGAACAACCGGGTGGATCTGTTGGCAAAATAGGCCAAAACAAGTTTATTGATTGATAGGTGCATATGTGATATTTGTTAGGCGGGTGTTTTATATTTCATTGGGTGGGGTATATTCGACTTAGAATAGGCCCCTGGCGTAGATAGGCCACTGACAGGGAGCATAGCTAGTGAATACTTCAGGTATTTATGGTCTCGCCAATCAGTATCTCGCAATCAGTTTGACAAATAATGTCGAGATCAATCGAGTACGAATAGAGATATCGAATTGGCTATCGTACAAAAGTGATTGTCTAAAGAGCAAAGAGAGAGAGAGACAGGCATAAATATATAGGAAAGGAGAGAGTATCACATCCGGAGACCGATGCCGGGCATCACTCCCGGGGCTAGACCTCCTCGGCATGGGGGCGGTGGCGGACATGGGGGCCACAAGCCACCGGCCATGTGCCCGCAGCCTTAGGCCGATGCCACACAAGTCATCGGGCCAAATTCCGTGCCAACAAATAAATATTGCCTTCAATCTCGGCTATTGGCAATAAAGGCTTTGACGAGTTGGAGAGATTCATCAGATGAGGAAGCTGAGAGTGGGATTGTCTGAGCGGACAGTGTAATATCAGAGTTACTGTCTCCTCTTCTCATTTTCAATAATGGCACCACGAACTGACTAGAACAGCGCCATTGTCCTCTGGTGAACGTTATCGAAGGAAGGATGCATAATTCAATCAAGTATGATTGCATGCACGGGCGGAGCCAAGGGCTGACAAAATGTGGGAGTATGGCTTGGAGGACCAAAGAAGTGATCCAGAGAGTAAATTATAATAGGCCGACCTGCCCAGGCAAGGGGGCCATGAAGAGTATAGTCGCCCCTGACCGTTGGTGACCCTGCCCACAGCCACCATCCGCGTGGGAGATTCCAAAGCTGTAGAACACAGGGTCAGTCAGTTTTCGCAACAAGGAGTTGGATGCATACTGGTGGTGATGAAAAGTTGCACCTGAGAAGAGATGAAGGCTAAGGTAGAGCTGGGTTGGCATCTGCTGAGAAGTTCTAGGCTAAGAAAATGGTCAAAGGATTCAGGATATTGTAGGAGGGGGAGAATCCACCTTGAAGGGAGCAGAGTTTCCAACCGTCCGTCCGGACTACAGTCTTTCGGAGCCGAATATCTTCGTCCAATCTGTAGCATGAGTTTCGGAGGGCTGGTCCTTCTCGGGCGCTGTTTCGAAGCGGCCAAACCGCCCTTGGCATAGTTGCGTAAAGATCAACTGCCACCAAACCTTGACCAGGGTCGAATATATTCTTGATCAGGGGTTACCTGGGTTGGTTAAGGTATATCCGGCTCGGTAATGAGAGTTCAGGGAGAAAGAAGTACTACCTACAATTAATAAGTTGCCAAATCCCGGAACAAATCTTCAACCGTAGTATCTGTGGGGGCAAATTATGGACTACAAATTCCGAAGTCCTGTAGTCTTGCCATGCAGTACCATGGTCCATCCAGTCCTAACATTTTCAGCCCCAAACATTGTCGTCCGGTCCCAGGTATGGCCTTGGACGGACGGGACGGACTATTGGTATGCCTGGCAGGGAGGATATCGTTGAACGGATGGATACGATGAGCAAGCGCATTATCCTTGGGCTAGAGCAAAAAACGTCAGCAATAGCAACTGGCGGCTGGTGGCTGGCAACTAGGAAATAGAGAAGTTCACACAGCTTATCCTCTCTATCCTTCGTAACTTCAATTAGAGTACCACCCACCTCGCGCACTGCACCGCAGCATCCACCGCGCTCACCACATCCACCACATCCACAGCATCTATCTTGTTCATGGCCGTCGTTGGGAGAATACAGTCGGAGTAAGACGAAAATCGTATATTGAGGATACTGCCAGAAGAGAATGAAGATGAACACGCATAACGGATTGGCAATCGAGAGTGGAGGCTGTCAATTATCAAACAAGAATCGAATCAAACCCTCACCAGTTTCAAGGCCAAGAAAATGATACAGGCGGGAGGACAACCATTGGAGTAAGGAAGAACCATTTACCGGAGTAGGAGTAGACAAGAGATTGTCAAACCTAATTCTCGGTATCGATTGTAACATCACAATGACCAGGCAGGATTGGAGGCGAGGTGAGGCTGTATAAACTGTCCGGTAAGCGAGAGTGCGTATAGCTGAAGGAGAGAGTTTTCGAAACGAATGAATGAGAGTGAGAATTATGCCAAGGCAACCAGTAGTTAAGTTGTATGCTGGGGAAGGTGAGTACATTGCAACCAACAATGTGCCCACTCAGGTTGCATTACATGAAAAGCTCGATATTACCCTCAACATTTCCCTTTCACTGCACACGTCTCTCACCTCAAGCTTCTTTTTTATGCCCCCTTCTTCTGCACCTCTGGCTCCAAACTGCCTCCCGCTCCGGCTCAATTACGCGCTGCTTGTCACTTTTCCAGGACATCTCAGCAGTGCTTTCGGCTGCCACAACGATACCGCTTACAGCTACTAACGCTCAACAGTGCTTCCGGATCCTGACCCTCAAAAGCTTTTCGACATCAAATCTACAGAGATTTCACCGACCATGAATAGTGCTTTCATATCTGCCGGCCCTGAATAGCCAGTTTTCCTAAGTGGCGCGGCCGGTCTCCGGGCTTTTTACCGTCCCGCAGATCAGGCAGGCTCGGCCGCAAACTCTGAGGCCTCCATTTGAAAAGCCTACGCTACAACAAGTCTGGCGGCCAGACCCCGCTTCATTCAGGCAGGCAGGCCGGGCCGGGCCGTTTTAGAATACTGTGAATAGCGCGTCCAGACGCAACACCAGCAAGAGACAGTGGTAGTGCTATTCTATTTTCTCCAGTCGGTGAGTCGTTTAGGGAGGTTCCTGGAAACGTTACTGAAAGTTCTAGGCGGCTAGTATACAGCAATCAAAACATGCCACTAACAGGGGAGCCAACGGAAGAGCTTCAACTTGTTCAGTAATTTGGCCGCTGTCAAGGATGGTTAAAGCTGCTGGTCAAGTTGACTGCTTTTGACTGCTGCCCAGCGGCTGTGGTTTGGGGATTCGGAGGATTTTAAGGAAGTGGCCACTCACGCACCCCAATAGTCCGTCCCGTCCGTCCAAGGCCTTGCCAGAGACTGGACAAAGTTTTCGGGGCTCAAGATGTTACGACTGGGCGGACTAGGGCACTCTATGACAGGACTACACGACTGCGGGCCCTACAGTCGAATAATTGGCCCCAACACAGAAATTAATATTCGATTTAATGAAGTTTAAAATCCCTGTTTCGGTACAAGCTCATCTCGGTTGAAGATTTGTACAGGGATACGGTGTCCCGAAACTCTCAATTCCGAGCTGGTTATACCACTACAGTCATCTGTACCGGTCCGTGGTCCTAAAGATTTCTAACCGGAACGGACAAGTCTCTCCGTACTCATGCCCCAGACGGGAGGACAATGTCGGGCCCCGAAAGATTGTAGTCTGGACGGACGGTTGGGAATCCTGTGGCCACGGAAGCGTGGAATATGGAAAATCATTAAAATGCGCAGATGCTCTTGCTATTCATACCGCAATCATTTCTCCACGCGGACCAGGTAGGCATATCGTTGAATGTCTTGGTCCGTCATGTTCTAAACCCTTGAACCTCAAAAAGTGGCGTCCGGTTCCGGTCATGCCATTGGACGGACGGCATGGACTTTGGTGATGCCTGGAAAGCATTAAATTCTTGACATCAAAGGAACGAGGCCATGTTGCTGTCCGCAGGACTCCCAGCTCTAGACGACGATGAAAACTCTGATGGGGCCCAACTCTTCTCCGCACTCTCTGCCAATCAACCTCCAGTCTTTCTTCGACATCAAATTTTGCAGTTACCTCCTTGTTTCTTGGCTTTTTTCACTGTAAAATTTGAACCTTGCTTCTGATGCACATCACAATGCAATTTACGACTTGTGGGCTTCTACAAAACGCCACTTTGTTCGACGGCAAGTCTTGATTCGTACCGTCCGCACAGTGTTCTCAACCGTCCCGTCCGTCCGAGATTTCTCCAGGACGGACAGACGGCGCCAAGGCCGTCCGTCTCCGTCCTTCCTAAAGACGGACGGAATTTCGGCCGTTATCCACCGTCATCGGGCGGTTACTGTATATCTTTAGACTAAACCAAATCAAGCCGGATAATGTTATACAGGCTTCGGAATGTATGAAATCCTTGTGCAGAGGGTGTAATCTTTGGAGAAACAGAGTCAGAAATAGTATGGATGGAGCAGATGCTCACAGGTCTTGCATCACGGTCAGAATAGTAATTGAAATGATTTTCTTATAATTTTTGTTATATGCGCTAAGACTTCTCCGTCGACGGCCGTCCTTTCCGTCCGCTTTCCCTGTAGCGTTGTCATGGAGTGCCCACGTCCATCCACTCTGAAAATCATGAACCCTGACAACTTGAGTCCGGTTTCAGGCTTGGCCTTGGACAAATGGGACGGGCTATTTGGATGCTTGCTCGCATGGGTGCTCGACAAACAATAGCGCAACTTCCCAACTACGTTAGGGTGCTATTCATCACCCAACCTCGATGGCGATGAGTCTTCAGTTCCAGATCCGAAGCATGCGGTTGGTTATCTTTGTTGTACTTACGTCTCGTGTTACCATTATTCATCTAAAGCTAACATTATTTCTCAGTGCCATTTGCAGCTATGCTCTGATGGGCGTTCTCGATGGACATTCTCGAAGGATGGGTCAACTATGTTTGAATGCAGAGGCGGAGCCCAGCCAAGATAGAATCTGGGAGTATTCCTTGCAGGATGCAAGAAGCGATCCCGAGAGCAAGTCTTAATAGGCCGTCCGGTCCGAGAAATGCACTGCACTAGACGGGACAATAAATTTTGGGGTTAAGCATTTTGGATTATGAAAAAAGGGAAATTTTTAACTTCAGTGCCAATGGTCTTCATGACAGAAGTAGTCACTAGCTAGAAAGACAACAAAACTGTTACGATAGTACGTAGGGGAAACCGTGTGCATAGACTTAGGTACAAACAAGAGAAGGAGAAAGACGTGAGGTATATAATATGAGACTCGTGTGCTTTGTGCGTCGTGCCTCGCCATCAGCCCCGCCTACAGTCAGATCGTGTCTGGTTTATGTAAATATGCAATAAAAACAATAATTTCGAGAGAGGGAACTAGTGAATTGTATACTGTACAACCCCTTATAGTCAATAACGACTATGGACCAACAACACGTGGTGGAGACGGCTTTCGCCTCTTCTGAGAGAGCACTCGAAAATCATACGATTGGGTGGCAAAGACGGTAATTGAACCCTTCCCTATTATCCCATCGCCATGTCAATGAAGTCCGGGCACAAATAGAAGAACTTTTCAGACATGAGAAAAACTGACATCAGAACGAGATCAAATTTCAGGGAGCAAGTGAACAGGGGTGATGTACCTCCGAATGGAACAACACACTTCAAAACCCCTCACATTGAAACATCACTGTCCTGCGGTATCTTGCCTTAATTCGGTGGTCCGTCTGCTCCCGTATACTCTCCCACGTCTTCAACCTCGACAACTTTTCATATACTAAACAACTAACGTCACTACCGGCATGTCTCTTGATCTCTTCAAATTTGAAATTCCTGCTTACCCTGGTACATACTTGAACACGCATAGCACTGTTCGCTACCTTTCCGTCCTTTGTGCCAATCATCAACGACTTCAACTGACTATGCCGGTATGTATTTACTCTTTCGAAGTTTTTGAAAACCCTGACAGCTGCAAGGACTCTCATTTCCAAGATGGCGAGAGAAATAGCTTCGTATTTTCTTCAGTCCTGTAAGTCTGGCCCCGCTCTTACATTCATAAAATAGACTTACCGTTCATTCAGTCCGATGTTGGATCGTGTCCTTCAGTTTGTACGACGCAAGTTTGGAGGAATGCCACTGATCTAGCCTAAGCACATCGCGCACCAACCACTCAACCAAAATTCCCGCCAAAGCAAGCGGAGGAGCGCGGACAGGAGGAGCGCGGGCAGGAGTAAGGGTGTTTGGATCGAGGGTAGTCTCTCTTTCGTTGATCTCTTTTGTTCTGATTCAATCGTTAGCTTTTTCTTTGTCAAAGGGGACGATGGGTAGCAGGTGGGAGCTCCGCCATCTAACCGGCTCGCCCGGAGGCGGAGGTGTTGTTTCTAGACTCTGTCATACTCTAATTAGAGTGAATACAGTATGAATAAAACAAAAAAAAAAAAAAAAACCGCTCAACCAATGGCTTACACACCGAACATCAACACGGATTTCCACGACATGTATCAGATCTTTGTGCCATCGTGGTGTTGACGGTGTTCAGTGTTGTGATGAAGATATCTAGGAGATTAATGAGCGCAGATTATTGTGATGGCTGAAGGAGGAGGCATAGAGTGAATAAATCTTTGCTCCTGTTTGCATTCACATTGGCATTGGCGTAGGAGACTTGAATTTGATCCGACGTGTCCAACAATATATAATCAATCATCTCGCGTATAACCCTAAGCATCCGCAACATCGCTGTTGCTTTCACAATCTCGCAATGGAAAAGACCCATGGTTCCTTGTCCACCTGGCGTTATCTTGCTGCCACGTGCACACAGCGGCACCTGCGACCTTCCCCCGACGTCCAGCCTTCGCGCAGTCTCTAGACATGCTATCGTGTCTACGACCGCGTCGGTCACATTGCGCCGAATTTAGAAGCTCATCTTTTGTTTGCCGTTGTTAGTATCTACTATGATTTCATTGCTTCTACAACCTCCACGGTTACCTCACCTCAAAATACAAGCCATCATCCACCTTCCCACTCAATCTGAACACCTCATCAGGCCTTGATCCTCCTGGCATCTGTTGACACGGGATTGGCCCAGTGACTTCCGTGGCGTTCAGGGGCTTACAGACCCATCAATCTCAGGCTGTGGGCATCAGGCCGGTTGCATATAGCCCCCATGGGCCTCCACGAGCCCCCGTACCGAGGAGATGGTCTAGCTTCGGGAGTGATGCTCGGCTACATGGCAGCGGATTCTCATCCGAGCATATGCGGCGGTATCATTAGCTCCGGCACCAGGGTCCCATGTCGTATGTATACGTAATCCCTGCGTAAGTACCATCGTATGAGTTATCAATTAACGACGGGGTAAACCAACAAATGGCGACAGCATGTCCGAGCATCGGCAAGTTGCAACATCGAGCGAACCGGGCGATAGAAAAGCGATCACGAGTGCCAATCTCGGAGTTGGCGTCAGGGTCGGTGTTGGTCCTAGGTCGGAGTTACAAAGAAGGCGAGGGCTGGGGGCAGACACAGAGGGAAGTGAGATCTGGGAATAGCCCCATCGTAGTATCACGTTACCTTTTGCACAAGAGATCCGTTGGATTGGGATAGCTTCGTCTTAGCCCAAGAAAATTTAGCCGGTATGCCCTAACCCTTCGTTAAGGAGTTGAACAATTGACCAGTATAAATACCCCTTCCCTCTCTTCGTTCCTCTTTTCTCTTGCTACATCTCTGATCATCAGCTGTCGATCTCTACCTTGCTATCTGTCGATCTCTACCTTTGCTATCTATCAATGGTTAATACAATCATTAATAATTATAAGTAAGTGCATTCTTTCAGTCTTTGCTGTTCATCAATTTTTTACTTTTATAACTATCTTACTCGGATATTACTCACACATAGTGAAGCTACTATGGGTCGCATAAATCACAACCAAGAAATATGGAATCAAGTAAATACGTTTCTTAACTATCACATTAACTCCTCTCCATTACTGACTTCATCAGGCCAAATCAAGAAGAAGAAGAAGAGGTGCTTTAACTGCAAAGGTCCACACGTGGTAAAAAACTGTCCAAAACGTGATGCGTTCTTAAGTTGCTCGATATTGAGTTACTGTTGCTAAAAGTCACTTCTATAGTTACTCGAACTTGTTTTCGTTGTGGTCTCGTTGGACACGTGCAAAAAGATTGCAAGTTCAACTTTAATATTGCATATACTGGATAATTATAATTCTGACTTTCTCATTTCTAGGCTTGTCTTCAGCTGCCGACGACGGTGCTGCTCCGCCGCCAGAACCCACTTCTAGAAATTCCGGTAAGTTCGCTTTTAACTTTGCCAATGACTACTAGATAATTATGTTTCTAACTTACTCAATTCTAGACGTTACTGTGTCTTCTTCGGGTGGTGAAGTTCTGCCTGCTTCCAATCCTTTTGCAATGACTTTTGGAAATCTGACTTGTAATATCAAGCGAGCTTAGTTTTATTAACAATTGAACATTTCAGTCCATTGAATTAGAACATTGTGATGACCAAAATGGCTTCAACTAGAATTAGGACTTCACACAATCCCCAATCTGCACGACAGGTCTGAGTATTGTGATATCCGCTTATTGATTATTGTATTTATCTATAGTTGAGAATACTATTGCGGTTACGACCTTGTATGAGGTTATGGTTTGTATCAAGCTACAACTTGTATGAGGACATGGGCTTGTATCAACACTCAGAGTGATAGGTCGCAATGGGCACAGACAGTGTTGACTAGGAGTTTGGCCCGGTGGCTTGCTTGCTTAGCCTTCGGTACTGGTTGACTCTGGGATGAGGTCAGTGGCTTGCGGCCCCCGTTGGCCTCGCCAGCCTCCATCGGCCTCGCCTGCCCCCATCGGCCTCGATATCCCCCATCGGCCTCGTCTGTCCCCATGCCTCGGCACTGGTACTCGGCTTCGGGCTCCAGCTTTGGCAGTCGGCATGGAGTTTTCCTTCCCTCTCTTGCGTATATAAGTCTACTGTTTTCCTTGTCTTGTATCGATAGACAATTGAGCTTCTTCGTTCTTTCTCTTTTGCTCTCAACAGATAGCAGAATAATCTCAGTGTTCCTAAGTTCCAATCCATCGCACCACAAACAATGGTGCATTTGATGTGGCGAAAAGACGTGAGAGATGTCTATTATGGGTGTCTTGTACCGTTACATATGGCCAAATCGTGTGGAGGCGCGCATGGGGTTTGCAGTGTGTTTTCACTGTAGTCAACCGAAGTAGGATTGAAATGGTGTGGTGCACCTACCTACTGGTTCTACAATACCTTGCTGCATCGCCGCATCGATATTGAGGCTTACCCGCGAAGCCCACTTGGAAACACCACCTATACTGCGCTGAAATGTGCTCGACCGTGGCGCTGATCTTCAAACGAGCATCAGAAGTATCGATTGCGATGCTCCGTCCACTGCAGATGGGCAGCGACTATTAGGTTTTTTTCGGGGTTAGGGGTTACAATATTTTATTCCAGACTCCCACCGTGTGCGACTGCGGTAATCAGGTTTTACGTGACACGTTCTTATCACGTATGGATTGACCTGCTGACGATAGCGACATAGTTTGTAGCTATTCTACATTACATTGGCACATCTAGGCCCATATTCGCCGAGATCTGCGGATGGAATGGACGCTCCATTTTCACATGCTCACACGAGCAGAATTCGTAACTGTCCGGGGCGACTGGTGTCTTTTGGGGCCCCGAATCGCCGTCCCGTGCGGGAATGAATTTCGGAGGCCTGGTCCGTCCTAGTACGGGCTCTCAATACCGAGGGCTCGATATAGATACCTGTAGTATTAGGATACGGTTTCAAGGTACGAAGTTAGGGTCGGTACGAACTCCAAACCATGGATGGGCCTGAATGATGCGGCTGGGCGCCTGAAGATGCAATGGTACATATGCAGTCTGCGACTTGTTGCCTAGAGGAATAAGCAATTATTTTGCGACACCCCGGGCTGCCTGGATGCTATTTGTAGTGAAAATGTGGTGATTTAGATATAACAAGCGAAAGAATACTAAAGCTCTTTGGGGTCCGAACGATATTCACATGAATGTCCAGCCAGCCAGCCAAAGTCCTTGCCCAAGCCAAAGTAGACTAAGTCTTAAGAATAAGTAGGTTTCTTCCCCTACGAAACTGTAATTGAAAATGACATTCCAAATGCCATCCAGCGACCGTGAGTTCCCTTCACAAGACGAGTCGGATTTTATGGATAGCATCGCTGTTCGCTCAGAGATTTGGCATGTCTGTACCGTTTTCCACTTACTTCAAGTGACGTATGAGACCACACGCTAATACCCCAAAAAATAGTGGACGCTACGCAATGTCAGAGCGGTGAGCTCAGTTGGGGATGAGGCAATTGTGTTTCTGGAGTGGTGGTTCAAGGAGGAGGCATCCCATGGAGACCCAAAAGATATTTCAGATGCAAAGATATTGGTAGACATAGAGACGAATGCGGAGGAACTACAGTGTTAGTGGAGTGGAAGAGGCTTGGTGTTAGCAGAGGATCGTCTTTGTGTGTATGTTATCATGTTTGTATGACAGCATCGCCGTGCTATACTGCAGGGCCCCGCAGTCTTTTTGCCCGTCAGTAGTCCTAGCCCTCAACAGTCCACAATTTGCTGTCCCGCAAATTATCGTTTGGTCCGGGGCTTACATCTGCCCGGACGGGACGGACTATTGAGAAGCCTGCATAGCAGGCCTATATATCACACTAAAAGCCAGATTTAAAGATTGCAGCGAGTCTGAGTGAGAGGATGGGCACGAAAAAATTTAACAAATGAACGTAGGATTAAGACCTCCCTGAAAAATGAATCTGAATGGTCGTCGGTACCCTTCCTGACCGAAGTAGTGTATTGAACTCTACCGTGGTAACGTTCATATCATTTGCCATCATCAGTTGCGAAGCACCTTGACATAACAGAGAACATCCTGTCCCGATGTGATAACATCACCGTACTCTAGCAACTTGGCGCATCCCACAATTACCGCATCAATCGTAATGTTCTCAATGGAACGTTCTGCTGATAGTGGTCTCTGAAGAGACCGCAGAACGTGGTCCCTTACTTCCTTTTCACTGTTTTCATCCCAGATGAGGCCCTGGGCTCGGGGTCCGAGTCGAAAGTACAGCGCATCAACCCCGTCACCACTGAGCAGATGGAACGCGACCTTGATTTCACGAAGAGCCCCGATAACGATGTGGCAACTGTCAATGTGTTCGGGCCACAACGTGGGATGTAGATCAAATTGGAGCGGAGCACCGCCCTCGTTGGGAACGTCCTGAACATAAACGCGAACACGGGTGATGGCGTCAGGCGAGCCGAGAAGGTCGCAGACTGCAGCTGAGAATGACTAGACGGTAGTCAGCTTCATGGGCAACGATCCCAAGTGCAAGCTCTCACCTTGTAGCTTGAAAGGATTTCCCTCGAAACAGCGACCCTCCTAGGACTCTTATCGAGAGGGGTGAGGTGAATCCAAAGATGGCCGTAGTGAGCGCGAGGAGAAACCGCGCTAAGACGATAACGGTCGCGGGTAGGATCAATCTCGCCTAAGGCGGAGCCGGATGCGTCGGGTGAGGCCGAGCGATGGTCGAGCTTGCGAGCCTGTTCAACCAGGGCCATTACGTTAACGAGCACTGATAGGTAGGGAGATATCGACGGCAGACGTCGATGATGCCTTGTTGTGTTGGCGGGTGTCAGCCAAGGAAATCGTCGTGGTGGTAGGTAGGGGCACTGGTGTTGGGGTTGTTGGGTTGGAGAGGAGCGGAGACGCTATAGGCGGTATCTAGCGGAGCCGCTCTCTCGTGGGTGGACAGATGCCAAGACAAATACAGCAACGTACTTATTACTATTGTTCAACATACTGGTCGGAGGTGGGTGGGAATTATTTAGCCCATGCCATACTCGCTTGTTGTTGTACGAAAGTAAAAATGTGACATTGAGTGACAACTTGTGGATGTTGTGAGATCATTTCAGGATTGAGGAGCTCGACTCATGTCATGAGTACTGTTCAAATGTGCCCTCGATCCCGGCTCAAGTGATGAAATATATGATGGACACGTAATATGCAGCACAACACTTGTGACTATTCTTCATTTCATATAGACCTGGTATGTAAAGTCAACTGCGCTGCTAAGAGTATTTTCAAGTTTTTAACAACCCCCGTTGGCATACAGAGAGCACAGTCTGTGGCTTCTCAATTACGCGCTTCTCCCTGTGGTACCTACTTTGTTGTAACTACCTTACGTGCATCCTGCATGCGCAACTAGATAGAAAGGGCCATGTAGTACTTGAATACAATGCTACAGCCAGAGCATCCCAACCCACACACTTGTGCGTTTTGCTAAGCTACAGTGCCCAATTGAGATAACCTAGCGCGTATATTGCCAGGATATTGTTGTACCGTGTCCGTTGTGCTGAACCTCTCTATTGCCCTAAAACTCACTGACTGTCTCTAAGTTTAATTGACACGTACACAAGAAGTAAAGTGCATGCGGCTCCGCCGCGCTCAACCCTAAACCTACCCACGTGATGACCGCACTCAAATCCGTCCCCAAAGATATTTGCACTTGTTAACTAATCATCTTCACCTCTGCTCTCTGCGGCGCAATATTTCACCCTATGTTGACCATACATGCCCGAAAGATTTCCACCTCGAAGTAAGCGAGTGATGTGAGGCTTCATCCACTAATATTGCTGCACTCCATAGTTTTCGCAATCCCTAATTATTGCACAAGTAAATGCGCGCTTTCATATCCATTCACCAAAGAACAATACGGCTAACGCTGGTTTCAAAGATATAAAGGTAAGGATGAAGTTTTTCTAGCAACCTCGAAAATGCTGAAGCTCAAGTTGTGGAGTCATTGCCAATGACATACAACCTTCCTATGTACCTTCAGGGCCATTATGAATGCAGAAACCTCTCCATGACCATGTTCCGCCCACCTACCCCAATATCACTTACAACCTATTCAAATAGTTCTCTAACCATAGAAGAATACTCTCAGTCAAATGCTCTACATATAGGCAAGCAGTGTTCTCATCCGTCCCGTCCGACGGCCGTCCGTCCGAGATTTCTCCAGGACGGACAGACGGCGCTAAGGCCGTCCGTCTCCGTCCTTCCTCAAGACGGACGAAATGTCGGCCGTTATCCACCGTCATCGGGCGGTTACTGTATTTCTTTAGTCTAAACCCAATCAAGCCAGATAATGTTATACAAGCTTCGGAATGTATGAAATCCTGGTGCAGAGGGCGTAATCTTTGGAGAAACAGAGTCAGAAATAGTATGGATGGAGCAGATGCTCACAGGTCTTGCATCGCGGTCAGAATAGTAATTGAAATGATTTTCTTATAATTTTTGTTATGTGCGCTAAGACTTCACCATCGACGGCCGTCCTTTCCGTCCGTCTCCGTCCAGCCTCCAAAAGACCGCGCCATCTCCATCCTGCTCTCGGATGGACAGATTCTTGCGCTCCGTCCCTGTCCTGACCAACCCCGGACGGACGGGACGGTTGCGAACACTGTGTGTATGTACCCATTGGTATCTGGACTATCGTATATCTATGGCCTCGTGGCTCTCTTATATAGTATAATCAAGCATGTTGAAGTGAAAGTGAGTGTCTTGATTGTAGGTACAAGTCACGAGAGAAGAAGCGAGAAGAAGGGAGAGCAGAGTGCGAAGCCTAATAGGGCAGTCGTGGTGTGAAGACGAAAGAGCCGGTCACGACCGTGAGCCCTAAGGCTTCCAGCAACAAAGCATCTCTATCTCTCTACTTTTAACACTATATAAGCGCGACATTCCCTAGGCCTCCTAAAGGTTAGACTGAGTCTTTGTACAGTACGTCATCACGTGGCTGTGGGTTAGGGCTGGCAGCTACTATATAGGTTACGTGTCATCTTAGACTTAGACTCAATCAATCAATCGTCTCGACAGGTTCGTCACAACACTAAAGATCACATCAGGATGAGAAAGCAGAGGAGGATCATAATCATAAAGAGGATTACTAGCATCACGAGTCACATACACAGGGAAAGGTTCTGCTGCTGCATGAGCACAATGACAACTTCTGTGGCTAGAAACCCAATATCCCACCGATTATCTACATGCTATTATAGTCCGGGTGGGCATTGGATAGAACCACTATCATGGCCACAGTTTAGAAACGCTCTGCTATAGCTGCTTGTTGAAAGAACATCAGCTAGTGGGGCGGTTGTTCAATAACTTCCTCTACGTAGGTTTCCCAATAGTCCGTCCCGTCCGGGCAACAACTTGCCCGGGACTGGACAAAAGATTTTCGGGGCATAGAATTCTGGACTGTTTAAGACCATGGCAAATGGTTCTTAGACTACATTCCTACACGAACCTGTAGCCCCTATGACATCATGATTACAGAAGTCAGCTGTGGGAAGCAGTAGAAATTATGCTATTTTATACTATTCAGACCCTCTACCGCTACTGCTGCACTTGTTACCGCTTGTTTGACTCTCACTACCACCATTTCACATCATGGAACTAGCTGCAGCTAATTGTAAGCCCCACGACCTCAACCACCACCACCACTGGGGCAACCACATGATGCCTAGTGCCAGTAGCCGCCAGTCCCCTATAGGTACATGTACGGGCCCTGTTGATTATGGATTTGGCCCGGTGGCTCTAGTGTTCGGTGCTGGCGGGCTCGGGCTGAGTCCTAACCTCGGCACTGATGCTCAGCTTCGGGCTCCGGCTTTGGCAGTCGGCGTGGAATTTTACTTCTCTCTCTTTCGTATATAAACCTATAGTTTCCCTTCTCTTTGGATAGACAGACAATTCATCTTATCTTCTTGTCCATCATCTTCTTTGGTGTCAGCAGTCCCTACGGCAGCCGAAATTCGCCCGAATTATGCCCCGGGACGGGATGCCGACGCCAGGCCCCGAAAGGCTATAGTTGCCCCGGACCGTTGGGAGCCTGCCTCCACGTAGTACTCCTAAGCTGCCTGGCCGCTTAGGAACACTGCCTTCTCCCACTCTCCCCCACAGGTCAGTAGGATTCATGACCAATCCTTTGGATTGTGCGATTTAAGCACCTGATGCGTTTGATAGAAATGCCATGTGCATAGTCTGGAGAGAGCCGGGTATTGAATACGATGACCCAGAGCGGCCTTACACTCCATGGAGTGAACTAGTCCTGGACATTCGTAGAGTTTAGTTACTCCGCAGCAGGCTTCCCAATGGTCTGGGGCGACTGACTTCGTTCGGGACTCCGAATCGGCGTCCCGTCACGGGCATGAATTTCGGAAGTCTGGTCCGACCCGGTGCGAGACCTCAATAAGTAGGGCCCCGCATAGATGCCTGTAGTTTTAGGAGACCGTTGCAGGATACGAAGCTCGGTACGAACTCCATACCATTGATGTTCCTGAATGCTGCGGCACGGTGCCTGAAGATACAAGGGTCCACATGCGAAACCGCGCGCTGCCTGAACGCTATTTGTAGTAAAATGCGGCGACTTGGATGAAACAAACGAATAAATACGAATGGAAATACGACAGCGCTCTGGGTCCGAGCTGTATTCATCTCTCAGGACAGTCAGCCAAAGCCCCTGCGCGCGCCCAAGTACACTTAATCATTAAGATAAAAGTACGCTGCTTCCCCTGCGAAACTGCAATTAAATATCTCATTCCAATTCAGCGATCACACTCTTCACTGCGCATTTCAGATCATCTGAACTCCATTACTATGTGCCTAGAGCTTTGTCACATCAGTACTCTTCTCCACTTGCGTCCATTTAGTTGTGAGATCAAACGCTAATACCCTAAGGAATAATGGCAATGGGCCCGTTAAATGAGTTCTTGGGGTTATTTATCGTGGCATAGAAAGTGTGGGACTGTTCTTGACGTCAAATCCATAAAGCTGTGCCATTGCCCTATCTATCATTCGTTCCTCTAGGACATTGCGGAGCAGACATTTTCCCACATGTTTTATATCCCAACATAGTATAACCGACTCACCACGTCCATCGTCAGATATCCCAAGGCTGTTTTCTATTGCCCTTCTGCCCGACAACACCTCTCGTACTCAAGACCAGAGACACTCGGTCAATCAGTGACTTAGAGGCTTTCCGCAGCTACCTCAGGAAGGGACAAATGGAGGTCTTAGACGTTAAGCTGCGAGCGATCTAGATCGTGCTCCAAAAAGATGCCAACAGATTGCCGGGACAAGCAGCAAAAGTAACGATTTTTGGCAACGCCCACGAAGCGATCCGGCCAACAACTCACCGGACCCAGGCTCAGGGCTGCAGCTAACGCGGTGGATAGACGACCAGACAAGAGTACTCCAGCGCCACCGTGGAATCGAGACTGAGATCTGGTGCATCCTGGGACACTGCGGCGTTTCCAAAAACGAAGAAGCCAATCAACTGGCGTACCGAACCCCAAAGGCCAGGGAAGCTCCAGGCGTGATGGTCCTGACACCTCTGGTGCGAATTGAACCAGAAGGATCTTCGAAAGGAGGCAGCGGTAAAAGCAAAACCACAGTAGGAAGAGTTGGAACTCAGCAAGTACTACGGCTGCAGAAGTGGAAGCGGCTAGGAGCCAGAGGCCAATCCCGATGAAGTGCAAAAAGTCGCTGGCGGCCAGATTCTATCAGCTGAAGTGCAGACACGCCCCCATGGCAACATATCTCAAACGCTTCGGGCAACGAGACGACGATCTTTGCTGTGGTGCACAAATGCCACTCCTAGTCATCCAAAGTATCTTCCTCAGTGTCTAAGAGCCGGATATCACCGTATTCACTAGGATTGGAACAATGTTGACTAGGGATATAGCCTAAAGGACGTTAGGGATTAGACCAAACCTAGCACAGACGAAAGCGTTCGTCGACTTTTGGTGCAGCTGCCAAATTGGTGATGCGTATTCTGACTTGTCTATTCATCTATTTGACACATACACATGAAGTAAAGTGAATGCGGCTCCGCCGCTCAACCCTAACCCAACGCCACGTGATAACCGCACTCGAAATCCGCCCAACAGAAGATATTGAACAACAGACGAAGGACGTCGCCGATGTTGTCCCACGCTATGAACAGCTACTACCTAGGTAAGGACAAATTCAATTTGGTATGGCGCGCTGTGGCACACCCTTGCAGGACGCCATGGTGGTGAGTCTTTAAGCTTCTCACCCAACTTGTACAACCTCAAATTGTGGTCGATACTAAGGGTTTCTTTGACGACATTCTTGCAAGCAGCTCCAACCGCGATCAAATTGCAACATTGTTCCAGCATTTAAGTCAAGCCGTCGCACCTAATAATATCAATTTTCACTGCCTGCCATGAATTATGTTCAGTGTTCCTGAGCAGCCCGGCCTGAAATTTGGAGACTTGCCTCAGTGGCGGCCAGGCCGCTTGGGAACACTGATTAGGTTTAGGCACATCTGCTTTGCGCAATGACTCACTGATGTGCACCGTCCTATATGGTGTCCGACTGCCGCCTCTCTGGGACTCGAGTAGAGATGACAATCATCAGGAGTTGATCGTCAACAGTGTTCGCGCAGTGTACCCCACCTCCCCTGAATGGACCGGTTCTCTGCGGAGCGTACATTCAAATGTGTTAATTGCGCTCAATGAAAAAATTATTGCTCTGTACACTGTTATCATGAACCCCACAATCGGCTGGATCTCTTAATGTCGGCGTACAAGAACCATTACACTGTACCCCATGTCGTCATATTAATCCGTGTCTTCGTCATTGGCCTCTTCCTCCATATTATCATGCTCCTCCTGCTCCGTGACTTCTGCCTCCTCAAGAACCTCTTCCTCAGTATCTAGTTCGGTCAAATCACATTTGGTGCTATCATCAGCGGAAGTGGAATCGGTCTGCTCCCAAGCATCTCCTCGTGTATTTACACGAAGTCGCTTTTGATTATACCTGTGACCAGGTGGAGTTGGGTTCCTTTTAAGTTTGAAAATACCAGATGGAGCTTCAGAAACCCCAGTATTGGTACACTGTACACCACCATCTCGGCCATGGCAATGCAGTGTGCGCTAAAATTTTACTTTGAAATACTTGCAGTGAATTGTGGCAGTTTCATTTACACCCACAACGTATTTATATGAGCTCAGCCACGGACTAAAGGTGTGCAGCTTCTGGAAGAGTAATTTCACGATGGGAACCATACACTTTAATATGTACGTTCCGCGAGTGTACTAGAACACCGCACCTCAGAATGAACAGGAAATTGAGATCATGCGTAGCGCAAATGGGCACATCCTTTCCGACTGTATCAGTCACTCTAGGTTGCCATCTGCACGTATATTCAACGCATCAGTGATGGAGGTACTGTAAGTCAGGGACTCTTCTACATCGCAAACAACAGTGTCGCATTCATCCTGCTATCTCAGTGAAGTTTATCGAAAATGGAACGTTATGATCTACGACAGATTCGGGAAGGAGGGGACAACTGCAGTCTATTCACTCCTGCCACAGCTCGATTAGAAGATCACAAAAACAAGGGCAACACTTCAATCTGCTTGGCTTCAATGCCAACCATCTCGACACAGATGGGTAGTTACGGCCCTGTGGACTCAGGATTTATCCGAAGGCAGGCTGCTCAATAGTCCGTCCCGTCTGGTCAGCACCCCGGACTATAATTGCGGGGTAAGGAATATCTCAGACTACAAGGACAAGGGCATGGAATTTAGGCCCCGAATTCCTGCAGGGCTTTATAGTTTAACCCAGTCACGATATCTGGTAAGAATATGGTAAGAATATGGTAATTCGTGTGCAAATTAGCTCATATTCTGACATTCCGACTGCAGGGAGGTGACGCTAGAAGGCTTGTAATAGGTGTTCCATAAAATGACATTGTATTATGGGTATTGGTACAACAATTTTAGCAGCCAGGACGCTGGTTTTAATATGGACAACTCCGCTCGAACCGCTGCTGAGCAGGGTGTAGCTAGCGGTCGCTCACTTTGTTTTCTTTTCTTTTGTTTCAGCTCCCCATTCACTTCCGTTTCTCGTTTGTTAAGGACAAGAAGGGTAGATGCAGGGGAGCTCCCCCATCTAGCCGGCTGTCCGGAGGGGTGGGGAAATTGGGCACTGCCATACTCCAGTTAGAGTGAATGCAGAATGATTCAAACAAACTCCCCCCGGGCCTGGGCTTTGGGATTTCGGCCGGAGGCGGACTAGGGCGAGAGAGTCTTGCCCCACCCTGGACATCGATCTCAGGCTCTGAACAACGCCAGGGCCCCAGGGCCGTTGAGAACCCTGCCCGAAGGCCTATAATTTGCTAGAAGGACATCGAAGCTGATTGAAAGGTCTAGAGTGGTTGCTAATGCACTGATGAATGTTGGTGACGGCAGTCCCACTTTATACACCGCTTAGAACATCTAAGTCGAACTTGAGTTGATGTCTTCAAATAAGATTTCGGGACAGTGGACTGGGCTGAAAGTCCTCGTACTTACGCTAGGTTCATTCATTCACTGTCGGAGAATAGGTTTACTGGCAGTTGCGAATCTCAGTCAAGTTCTTGGATGGAATGTTTTGAAGACCCCGCAGCTGTAGGATGCCGAGCAACTAGTAGGCGTTGACATATCGGGCACAATATGACGGGGTGGTGGCAAGTGAATTATTATTGCGATATTGCTGAGAGGGCCACAGCCGTGATACTCTCGTTTACCCTACTTTACCTCGCTCACGACAACTAAACTTTGACACTAACTCACATCGCTAGACACCGACACAACATCATTTCCCACATCACTCAACAGCAAAATGGCGACCATGAATGATTTAGTGAAGTATGCAGGGTTCAACAAAGCTATTCTTGGCAAGTTGAAGGATGGAATGGATAGTTTCGGCGATGGGAGGGAAGACGAACCCCAGGTGCGGTGGTACAACGATAAGTTTTTTCCTCGGAACAAGATACTTACCTGGGACGTGTTTTGGTCGTCACCGATGGAGGACGATAAGAACTATGTGCTATGTCGCACTGTTCTGTAAGCAGTCCCAACCATGTCTGCATGCCTCTGACTAAACAATTGGGCAGCGAAGAGGCGGGACTGGATAATGCCCACGTGTTGACTGAACAAACGTCAGTGGATCCAAGGATAGTGTGTAAGACCTTGGTGGCAGTTACAAAGGGTAGGATGACCCAGAAGATCCGAGACCACCGAGACCGAAAAAAGAAGCTTCAACATTTAGAGGAGCAGGCGTCTGTGGAGAAGTATGAAGGAGTGATAAGGCACAACAAGCGTGTTGACTTCACAGATGACATGAACGAGTTAGCAGTGGTACAGAGTCACCAAGATGTCGCAGCCCACGGTGAGAAAATGGCGGTGACAGACGACGTTAATAACCAGGCAGCAGCGCAGAACTTTCAAGACGTGGTAAGTCACGGTGAGAAAATGGCGTCAACTGACGACCTGAATGACCTGGCAGCGGTGCAGAACTTTCAGGATGTGGTAAGTCACGGCGAGCGTCAGGCGCGGAGTGACGAGCGACGGGCGCAGATTGACGAGCTTAAGTATCGTACTGCTCAGAGAGACGATCAATCGTCTATAAGACGTGAGAAACTCCTCGAGCTGGAGGAAAAGGCTGTGTCACAGGACTACCAAAATAGTCTCCTACAAGGACAAATCCTCGAGATGAAGCAGAAATATACCAACGACTGGGTCATGGCCAAGGTTGAAGAAGGAATCAAGGAGAGAGAGGACGCTATCCGAGCACAGGTCACGGAAGAGTTGCTTTCAAAGGATCCCGACGCGATCAAGAGGCAACGGATTGCGGAGGCTGACCGGTATGTGAAAGCAAAGAAGAATGAGCTGCATGCAGCAGATGAACGCTTCAAAACCGATATAGAGAAGCTCGACAACATGTATTCAAGGTTTGGCCCACCGCTGCGTCAGAAGGAGCTTACACAAAAGTTACAACGGTTGGGGATCACAGATCTAGTAAAGGCTGAGCGATCCAAACCTCGATTCCATGCTTAAACGACGATCGTTAGTGCAGTGGTAAGAGATATAGCTCTTCCTGGTTTCAGTGGGAACGCAGGGACACGAGGTGAGGACATCGGTGATAGAAGCAAGCCAGCTTTCTAATAGCTCAGTGGAGCTAAACGAGCAGTGGCTCGTCCTTGTTTCAGTGGAAGCAAGGGGAACTGTCGATGGACGGCTCCAGCCGCCATTCTAGGCATCAGTTCTCTCTACAATGGCCATTTCCCTCTAGCATACTCAGGAGACCACTACGTACTGCAACACCTTCCATGAGGAGACTAGTTTCGACTGCAAATTCGGAATCACTAGATTGTTGTACCCCGAATATCGGCTCCCGCACGACTGCACTAAATTTGGAGAGACCATACGAGCGACAAAAGCGTTGACGGCGATCTGCGTCGCGGTTCCGCCTTTCAAAAAACCCTTTAATGCGATTTGTATTAGTGTCTTATGAATCTGAATAGAGCCATTGCGCCCGATCGCTTTTGATCATCATGTAAACAACAAATACTATCATATCACTACATCACAAAATATCTGTTCTTCAAGCATCCCAAAAGTCAAAGGCAACTGGCATCTTTCAGGGGCCCCAATCTGCGTCTAGTCTGGGGCGTGCATTTCGGAGGCCTGGTCCATCCCGGTGCGGAAGCTCAATTCGTCAGGCTCAATATAGATGCTGTAGTTTTGGAATACGACTATTGGATACGAAGCTGCGGTCGTTACAAAGTCCAAACCATTGATGTGCCTGAATGCCGGGCTGGGCGCCTGAAGACACCATGCTGTCGGCGGATGGATGCTTTGTTGCATATATACTTAGAACCTCCATAGGACTTGATGATCTGGGCGTACGGCATTTAGCTGAGCTGAAGGTACACAGTTGCGCTGATTGGATCTAGCTGGATATGACCAGCTCAGCGCGCGCACCTGGATACACGGCATTTGTACAAGCCTAGAGGCTCCCGCGATAGAGAGATAGAATCACGTCAACGATCTTCATGGCACAAAAGAAACAGCTCGAAGGAATTAACAATTTTACTGTGACACCGTGCGCTTCCTGAATGCTATTTGAGGTTAAAATGCGGCGATTGGCGTAAAACATGCGAATTAATACAAATCGAAATACGAAAGCTCTATGGGGTCCAAACGATTTTCACCTGTACTCCTGTACTCTATTGACAGCTAGCCAAAGTCCCTGAGCGAGCCTAAGTGTACCTAATCTTGAGCATAAGCCGTAGGCTGCTTCCCCTTCTTCCCTGCAATTGAATATTACACTCCTCCTTCAGCGACTATGGGGGCTCTTCACGGAACGATTCAGATCAAACGGACTGCATTACTGTTCACCTAGAGCTTTAGCACGTCTGTAACCCTTCTCCATTTACTTCAAGTTACTTGTGAGATCAAACGCTAATACCCCGAGAAATAGTGGACGCTACACAATCTCAGGTGAATGAGCTCGCTTGGGGAATGAGATTATTGACGCTATTGAGTGTCTTGTTTGTATGTTATCATGTGTGAATTACATCATCGCTGTCCACAGTGCACAGAGCTAGACTGCCGGGCCTCGCAGTCTTTTCGTCCATGGCTCTGCTGCCCTACTCCTAAATAGTCGTTGGTTTTGCTGCCCTGAAAATTGTCGCCTGCTCAGAAGATTACCGGACGGGCCGGACTATTAGGAAGCTTGCTGTTCTTCAGGGGCATTCCCGGGCAGTACCTCTTCACCGCCGAATCACTTCTCTTTCCCATCATCTTTCACACCACTACAGCTAACACCGCAGACTCTCTCTTGCCACAGCAGTACAGCATTTCGTGCGTGAAACCGGGTATTGCTCGTACACAACATGCCGCTTGTCGCTTCGCAAATGTTATTTATGGACCTGACTGAGCTGAGGGCAAGGCACCCAGCCGGTTGGTCATAAGGCACCCAACTACCTTGTACATATCTCGAGTCTGTCTCTCTCTTCGCTGCTTTCTGTACCATAGTCTATTAGTCTATTCACACGGTTCTCCCCATGCCGTGATAGCAAGCACACATTCCACGACCAAGCGAGCGACTCGTATCAAAGGACGTTTGCGCTGCCACAAAATGTTGGCGGAAATACTCGGCTTTCTCTCAGGAGGCTTACACTTGTGTCATTGACATTCTGGCATTTTATTCTCCAGTGTCAGATATAGTATATCCGGCTCGTGAATGACAGTACCGGTGCACCTACCACATCCCGGAACTAATCAACAGCTGAGATGAATTTGTACTAGATCGGGGGCTTTTAACCTTCACTAAGTTGAATCTGAATTTCTGCGAGGGGCAATTAATGGAATGTAGGGCCCTACAGATCTGTAGTCTGGCCATGGAATGTCCTGGTCCGTCCAGTCCAAAAGTCTTGATCTCCGAAATTGCCGCCCGATCTCTGGTATGGCCTTGGACGCAGGAAACAAACTATTCGAAAGCCTGGGTCGCAGGACAAGTCACGGAAGCAAAACGATCGCGGATTGTTGCTATCGATAAATTCATAGTAGTAAGTACAACCAGAGCACAGAAGATTGGGATATTTGTATAGTGACGCCAACCATAGTCGGTGTTCTAGTCCAGTCACGGAGGATGTCCCTCCGCGGAGAGACCGGTCCATTCACGGAGTCCCACCCTCCGTGACTGGACTGGTTCTTTCGCGGAGTGTACACTCGGTGAATGCTCTACACGCATATATGCCCACGCATGTATGCGTACTCAGCTGGCCATATCCAGCTGAATTAATCAACGCAACTAATGGCATTCAGCCCAGCGCAACTACGTGCA
>Ga0307512_10000306_pt1 | contig 71014 bp, 62 predicted proteins | sample 14_EM_MG_FD_200267 | JGI IMG/M metagenome (GOLD analysis project Ga0307512, IMG submission 200267) | Populus trichocarpa ectomycorrhiza microbial communities from riparian zone in the Pacific Northwest, United States - 14_EM | ecosystem: Host-associated > Plants > Roots > Unclassified | place... | reverse complement strand
CTCGTTCTCTTGTATAGCAAACAATAGTCCGACTTTGGAATCTATTTTGATCCTTGTTCCTCGATACGCACTTCGAGTTCAGTCCAGCAACATTCACATCACCTGCGTCCGACCCCGCCCGTTACAGGATATGCCTTCATTGATAAGAGATGGAAGAGGATGGACAAGGTGACCAGGTGTGATGATATGTGGGCTCAAATTGAGTAAGAGGATCCTGTGGTGTAAACAAGTGATAGTAACCATGCATAGCAAACCATACGGAAAGTGATATCAATTATGAAACAGCCAGCTGAGGTCGACCTACTTGAAAACACAACTCCTGAGAGCCCCATGGTTTGCAACAATCCATGAAAGAATGCAACAATGCTTGATACTGGAGACTGTGAAGTCCTTGTGAGCAGCAAACCTGATGACAGTACCCAAGCCGGTCAGGAGAGAGAAACGGGCTAATTGACCTTTTGACTACTCGAAATGGTTAAAAAGATCTCAATTCAAAATTACTAACAAGCTGCCGACAGAACACGAGTCACACCAATGCGAATTGGAGTTGCTCACATTTCTGCCTCATCCTGCCTGCAATGTCACTTCTGGTACATCCAGTACTGATATAGAATGGCCTCTCCCACTAGTCTTGGAATGATACTTGTGCAACGCATTCTCAAGTATATTGGTGGTAAATATGAGATCTGCATGATCAGTGAAGAGATCGTCAGCCAGTTGAACATTGGGTCGAATTGTATAGACTGCAAGAACATCCTGGGTGATGACAATTGCACTGGTTCGATCAGGTGGAAGTGTTTGTGTGAGTCTACATCCATCATGTCGTAGGTCCCAGGTCGATAATTGTTTTAAATCTCAGCTTCTAACAGGTAATCCTTGTCCACACCAGGGAAACATGCATTCAAAAGTGAGAGAGCAACATGGATCATAGCAGTTGTAAGATCCCTATAGCCAGTGTCAATGGTTCAGAGGAGGCATTGCTCATTCCTATATGTCTCAGTAACAAGCAGGTGTGATTTGCAAGCAGCAGCTTGTGAAACTTGGATGCCTACACAACGTAAGTGAACTTAGAAGCATATGGCCTAGCACATTGCAGGAAAATAGTTCAAGTATTCAGTTAGGGAAGAGTGGAATGAGAAGGGACCACATAGTGCAAACAAAAAAGAGAAGATGTTGTTTGATTGGAGGACAGTATGTGAAGGGACATTGGAAGGCTTAAGCAACAGGAAAAATTAGGTATCATTTAAGAAAGAAGGAAAACAGTCAGTCACCAATGTGGGACTATCAAATGCGGTGAGAAAGTTAATCGGACAAGGTCAGAGTTGGGAGGATGTGTGGGAAGAGAAGGAAGGACAGTTAGTTGAAGAGTTGGATAGGAGGATGGTAGCAGAAGAGTGGTTGATGAGAGAGGAGGCTCTGAAAAAGGAAAGGAGGGTGACCTGGAGAGAATCCAGGACTTTTGCATGGGATTTTAATAATAGCATTACTTTGGAAAATAGTCATATACAATCCATTTTGTTGTACTTTGACTTGGCTGAGTGTTACATAGGCGAAAGGACTAAAGCAGCTTTGTTGCGCACCCATTCCAAATTCGTTGCATAGGGACTTGAGCAGCTTCCCATATTTGATCGAAGTACACCAGATGCTGGACTTGTCTGGAGAGGATGAGCTATTGAGTATGCTGTATCAATACTAGACCGATGGGTTAGGTGGTTTCTCCCGAAGTATTTCTACTGATAGAGAGATGGAAGGTTGACCTCTGAAAGTGAACAAGAGTTGGCGATAGGTAGCATTTTATCCACAAATGGGCAGGAAGGACTCCTGGGTGTGCTATTGAAACAAGAGCCTACTGTCACATGGACCTAGGAGGAGCTTGAGAGAATCAGTAAAGAGGGCTGGACACCCCATCATATCAGGCCGGAGTCCGGATACATTGCTGGTATGAGTAGTGTATTCCATAGAACCCAAGTCAGTCTGTGCCGAGGACTATCAGATGATAGACGATATCGTCGGCAAAGAGGTCAGCGAACCCACTTTGGGCCCCTCCCAGAGTGCTCACTTTGAAGTTCTGAACAAGCATTTGAAAGACCGCTTTATCACTGCCACCATGAGCATGAATTGGAACAAGCTGGAAGACCCCAGGATACCACCTAATGTCGAAGGGTTTTCCTAAACCATCACTGGAATGTCAATGGCTCACTGATTATTTTCCACTGTGGGTACAACATGTTGAGCTGATTGGAAGTACGGATATCACTATGACTGGGACTATGATGTAACTTGCCTCGTTTGGAGTTGGAGCCATTAGTCATTGATCGACCATATGTCTATGCGACATGTCTCGTTACACGATACAATAGATTCACTTTCGCATACGCCCGCACACATTGGACTACTCGAGCACATGCCACATTGCAACACGTTATGAGTCCTTGCGTTCAAAAGAGAACCGACCATCGATACTTCCACTTTCGTTCGTCGAGTCGAGGTGAACATCCTCACAGAGAAGCTTCTCCTCAAGCTAAGCGATCGCCCTGCATTCCGCCGTGTTTCTGAGAGTGGCTGCTGGACGTATCCCATAGAGTTCGAGAGAGTACCATAACTGACGATTTTGATACAAGATCAGGATCGTGCGAGACGAGTTCGACGACAATTACAATCACCAAGTTCAATGGCACGCACTATGCACAATTGCCAACCAAGATGGCCCTGCTTCTCGAACAGAAGCAAGTGCATGGTATCATCAAAGGATACGATGACAAGCCAGAATAGCCAGCAGCAAACGTGACGGCTACAGAGAAGGCCGCTATCAAAGACTGGATGAATTGCCATGGTGTTGCCAGATCGACTATCCTGCTTGGGATGGAACTGAGGATACAAGCGGAATATTCGGTCGTCGACCATGCGAAGACGCTTTGGCAAAAGCTAGCATCAGCCTTGAAGTCAAAGCTGAAGCTCAACATCTTCGAGATAGGGAAGACCTTTGGAGCATCAAGCTACAGGAATTCGGAGATGTCGACAACTATGTATCGCGGATTGATCGGAAAGTCAACGATTGACATCTCTGTACCAGGCCATCAACCTCCGGCACTGATGCTGCCAACACCCACACTGATGTCTCTGCAAAGACAATCGCCAAGATGAGTGAGCAAGAGCGCATCTTCTACCTCCTTTGCGGGATCCCAAGGGATGACGAGTGGAAAGGCTTCCTGGAGCTCATGATCAACAAAAATGCCACAATGACCGCCACCCCTGATGAGATCGTCACCAAGCTTGTTGAAAAGGAAGCTGCAATCAAAAGAGAGAATGGGCTCGCTCCAGAAGCTCTGCTCTTTGCAAAGAAGGGTGGCTAAGGTGGTGCTAATGGTGGTAAAGCCGGTAAAGGCGGCAAAAGTCCAAAGTGGGATAAGAGAGATAATAAGGGTGATAGGAAAGAGAAGGATCCGCAGAAGTGGTTTCATTGCCAGCGGCGATGGCATATCACCGAGAACTGCTTGAGCAAGCAACGCAGCAATTCCCCAATTGCTGCTGACACTGCAACAAAAGCATCAAATGAGACCACTTTGACACTCACCACATAGATCGAGAACTATTGGATGGTGGCCAGCTCAAATGCTTCATACAGTGATTGGTTCATTGATTGCGGATGCACGAGTCACATCTCCGGCCATTGATCAATGTTCATCACCTACACTGAATATGCTACCATTTCAAAGCAGGAGAAGGGATACAATGGGGTCACATCATTTTCATCCGGATATGAGAGTGTTAGGTTGATTTGCCAGCTGCCAGATGGAGAGACGGAAACGATACTACTTCAAGAAGTGGTGCATGTGCCGGGATCGTTCAATGTCATCTCACAGTCTCGGGTCATGGACAAGGACGTCAAAGTTGAACTGGTCAATCTCTACGGCCTCAACCTCTACAATCGCCATTGCAAGTTGATTGCCACTGCTCCTCAGGTCGATGGGCAATTCATTCTGAATCAAGCTCCAGAATCGACCGAATACACCAATCTCGACGACAGCTTCCTGCTGGCATTTATGATGACTGGGCATGCATCCCGGAACGATGCAGAGAAGCGGATGGTACAGCACTGCCGCTGGGCACACGTCGGTCTCAAGGCTTGGGAGATCTTGCCAACGATCACCGATGCTCCGAGATTGACCGGCAAGTGCGATAGCGAGAGTTGCATCAAATGCAAATTGACGAGACAATCCTTCACTCCCAACATGACTTCCCGTGCCACTGAGCCTCTGCAGCTCCTGTACTAGAACATATGCGGTCCCCTGGCAACAGCCATTGGAGGAGGTCGATAGATGCTGCTCGTCATTGACGACGCCATGCGGCATGCAGATGCGTACATATCGAAGTACAAGTAGGAAGCCCAGGAGAAATTGAAAGAATGGAAGGCTCTTAGAGAGAAGGTGTCGGGCGAGCAAGTGAACCGATTTCGTACAGATGGAGGCGGTGAGTATACCTCCAAGAAATTCACAGAATACCTAAAATCAGAGGGCATAATACAGGCAACGACTATGCCCTACACTCCTCAGTCTAATGGAGTCATCTAACGGGCGAACCGCACGATCATGCAGAGCGTACGATGCACGCTGGATGATGCTGGACTTTCGAAGAAGTACTGGGCATTCGCTGTCTCGGTGGCGGTCAATCATGATGACCGCACTCCGACCCAATCAGTCGTTGGCAAGACTCTCTACGAGGCCTGGCATGTATCCAGAACGAAGTCATCTTCGGAGCACCGCCGTGAGTTTGGATGCCTGGCTTCAGTGCATGTTCCGAAAGAGAAACGACAGAAGCTGGATTACTGAGTCACTCCCAGCATATTCGTTGGGTATAGTATTTCAACTATGCCGTACTTCGTATACGACCCATTGGCTAAGACGCTTCACCGCTCCAGAGATGTGGTATTCAGAGAAGGAAAGCGGTACACGGCACTGAACGCTGCAGATGAAGCGATATTGAATGAGCACTTCTACAGAGATATCATCGAGGAACCCAAACCCAAAGGGAAAAGCAGCCAACCGGAGATGGAAATTCCGAACCACTAATGGAGCAGCCATCAGACCACGATTCACCTCTGGATCCTCCAAAGCCAAAGAAGAAGTGACAAGAATTGGTTGGCCTTGAGACGTCACATGGAGATGAATGGAAGCCGCCGGCCGAAGGTAGTCGCCGAAACTGCGCTGGGAAGGATACATTGCCCGAGTCTGCTCAATTGGCCGTCGCAGAAGAGCCATTCGAGAATATGATTCCCATCTAGGCTGCAGCTGCGATCTCCCGCGACCACGAGGATCGGATCGATGCAACGTCTTACTAAGCCGATATGGAGTCTCCGCTCACCCCGAAATGGAGATACGTTAATGAAAGGATCATGAGATGCAATTGGTTGGCATTAAGTCTCGGGAGATTTCGTGGAGCTTCCGGAAGAGAGAAAGGCGTTCCCAAGCCATTTGGTATACATGATCAAGCGCGATGGAGCAGGCATCGTGCAGCGGTTCAAGGCCGGGCTAGTCTGTGGAGCAAATCACCAAATCGAAGGCATCGACTACCAGGCTACGTATGCACCGACTCCTCGCTTGGGCCACATTCGGTTGACACTCACAATCGCCGCCAAGTACGATCTCGAGATCCATCAAATGGACGTATGCACGGCTTTCTTCGGAGTTGACTTGGAAGAAGAGATCTATATGCACCCGCCGCAGGGATATTTTCATTTGATCGGAACTGGGTGCCGATAGAATGATCCAAGATTGAGAAAGACTTCGCGGAAGATGGTACTCCACCTGAGAAAGTCTCTTTATGGCCTGAAGCGGTCCTCGCACGTTTGGTATGGCACTTTTAAGGACTTCGTGATTTCGATTGGATTCGTGGCGTCACCTGTCGACTGAGGACTGTTCGTCCTCGAGGATCAAGACATGGTCGTTGCCACAGTTGTTCTGTACATCGATGATCTCTTTACCAGTGCTAATGAGGGCTTGTTTGGGCACATTTGTTTTGAGGAGATCCACATTGTATGATTGGCTCCTCTTCTCCTTTGGTTACTGTTGTGTTTGAAATGGACGTGATAGCTGTCCTGGAGGAGTGTTGAGGTGATTGGAAGTACGGATATCACTATGCCAAGGACTATGATGTTACTTGCGTCTTTTGTAGTTAGCGCCATTAGTCATTGATCGACCTTATGTTGATGCGACATCTCTCATTGCACGATACAATATACACACCATCGCTTACGTCTGCACACTCCACTACTCTAGCACACCCCACTGTACAACTCAACATTCAAGCCTTACACCAGGATTGCCAAGACGATATGGCCTTTTCCACCACGGAAGGCACATGTCGACTAACAACATGAGTAGAACAGGGAGACACCAATTCGGTGTTGGCATTTGTCCAATCATCCTAGAAAATACTACACACCCTCCTAGGATAAATCCTGGAAATATACATTGAAGATGTTAGAGTGAATCATCTAAACTGTCTGTACTTGGTTGAAGTGGTAATAGGGCTTCCTGGAGTTTGAAAGTTTGTAATGAAACAACTCCAGAACCTCGATAACATTGTTGCTGGTGTGGAGAGAGCTGGAGATATGATTTCATGAGAAACGTCTCACTGGCACTGGGATGGAGTAAAAATAGTTGGGTTTGTCTATAGTGAGGCAGGAAGGTGACTGCAAGCATCAAAAGTCAACATGGTGTGGAGTTGGCCCAGCTATGAGCACCATACTGAGTGCAGGGCAATTGAAGGGCTTTGCATATACTATTGATCCTGGATCCCCAAGATTGGAATATGTGCAGGCCCCCACTTCCTGATTTAGCCCAGGGACATTGCATTTCAATTGGAGTGAAAGGAAATAAATGCTATGACAATTTTGAAGGAAGCTCTCTGCATTTGGTCTGAATTGAAGATGTTGGATGTTAGTGATGGTGCCAGGCACATGATTTTGTGAGTTGATGGCAGCTAAGAAGGGTGCGGGCGATTGTAAGAACATAAAAAGGAAGGTCAGTACATATGTTGCTAGGGAAGAAGGCTGTCAAACACAGCCGAGAACAGATATGAGAGATGGAAATGTCTGTGGCGTGGTCTGAAGAAGGCAGTTAAGAAGTGGCACAACTATGTATATCGGGTCAGATTCCTTTTAGAGATAGAAGCTAACACAGTTGTGCTTCTACAGAACTTACCCACCAACAACCTGACATGAGCCCACATGACTTAATGGATCATGTGGATAGGACTGTTAGATCTTGATGTGAAACCCATGCCAGGGGGAATGAATGGAGGTTTTGATCTCCTCTGATAGTGGCCACAATGCAAATGATAGCCCAAGCCAAAACGGGAGGATAATTGGCCAGAACCAATTGAAACAAGCTTATAGAGAATACAGGTGGATGAAGAGACGAAAAGAAACTGGAGGGGGAGAGAATAGGCATGATGTGATGCGAAATGACTGGGGGAGGAATACATAGAGAGAATGAGCAAGATAGGCCAATTTCAGGTGAACCTAACCTGGCTGGAAGGATTGACCCCAAAAGAAATGAAGCAATTTCGGGGGAAAGCCACAGAATACCATGATTTAGATGGAGTACCATACCAATGATGGAAATACATTGAACTGCAGGCAATGGTGTTGGTGGTAGTGTTAGCAATGGTTCCAAATTCCCAATTCAGATTGGGGTCCGGTTCCAACCCGGAACCAGACCATTGCAACATGTTTTACCCCACAAAAACCCAGACCATTGCAATTGGGCCAGTTTTACGACCAAAAACCTGGAATTTCAACCACACATCTTTCGCACCGAATAAGTAACTGTGTTCTGATGGTATCGTGGCATGATCGATACGTAGATTGTGCAGTATTTGCCACTCTTTCACCCCCCACTTTCAGATTTCCAATCCGACATATATTTGGTAGAGTCACTATCCACAACCCCTCAATTTCGCATCAAATTGGGCGGTATTTCACAGCGATTCAGTGAATATCAGTCGCATCGCAAATCAGAATGCGGGAGGTGAAAGAGCAGCTAAAAACTGCACAATCTAGGTTTTGATCATGTCACGATATGATCAGAACCCAAAAACGTAGTTGCAGCCTCAGTACTGCCGAAGTTGTGTGAACCATAGAATGAAACCACAGTCCGGTTCCAACCTGGCCAAAAGCCAGCGAGTTAATGTCCGGTCCTCGTAGCAACTTGGCATTAAACCCCAAGTTCAGGTTGCGTGGCGGTACCTGGCCTGGACACTCTGGGTTGGTTCCGACCTGGACCGCAGCCGGGTAACCCGGATCCGTTGCCAACACTGGTTGGTGTGCACAGTGGGGGGAGAGGTGGAAGACACAGGAGGCTGCGCCTGAACAGAGTGTATAATGTGGAAGGGAAGGAACATGATGAAGGAAGTTGAGTGGTACAGGTGGCTTGAAATGGAGGTCATTCTTCCATCCGAAGTGAAATTGTCCAATCAGTTTGAAACAAGTGTTCCACTACGGTATGATGATCGCCTGATTTTGTTAACCCTCAGTCACTGGTGGCCATGAGCGGGAATGGATCATTCTTACATGCCTAAGATGAAGAATTGGGATCACCATCTGGTAATCACCTGAGAACATCTTATCTGGTGGGTAGATGGACAACCACTAAAAGAGAGTACATCAGAGAAGGTAGCTGACTACTTTGACAAGAAGGTACATAATTGTTTCCCAATCCTGCAACATATATTAGTGAACAAAGGGGCTGAGATCAACAAATGGACCTTCTTTCTACTCAAATATTACAATGGCTAGATGCTCAGACTGACCCCATAGAAAGCTGCCGCTGATGAAGCTATCTAACGAGGACACTTTCCAATTGCAGATTCTCTATCCACAGTCTTAGCCTGCTCTGATGAACTGATCTAGATGTGGATTAACCATCTACCAGCAGTGATTTTGGCAGACAGGATCACAGTCTATTCGATTATAACAGTGAAAGTCCAAAGAGATCTATCAGAATTTGGGAAGAGGTATGCGAAGTAAAAGTATTGCAAGAATAACGAGTTCAAGGAGTGTTCGAGAGGCAAGCATATACTGAGACGAGGTTCCAAGAGGAGATATTGTAGTATTCCGATCAATGTCTGAGTAAGTCTAAAGAACTGATCTCTAACCGGAGAAACAGTATCTATATATACAATAATGAATGGGTGATTGTCCGTGACCATGGTCGCAGATCAATAAACAAATCAGGAAGAGAAAAACTATGCAACTGTACAAAAATACATAAGAACCGTAAGGAAAACAACAGAACAATCTAGATGCGTTCTTTTAAGATAAGCGCTGATAAATCCCTTTCCAACAGAACAAATAGAAGGTTCTAAACAAGTTCTAACCAGAACTTTCTAGACAACCTAAACATAAAAAGATACCAAAAGTATTAAATGTTATTAACACACCACATTATTCTTATCCATAAAGTACCATCTTATCATGAGGAGAATACTTAAGAAAGTACACTATTAGTAAAGAGAAATGTTGATACTTCCATATTTTCAATACAGTCAAACATGGGATATGGTATTCACCATTGTGCCTTAAATTTGGTCAAGATGTGGTACTTCTGATAGAGCTGGGAGGCTTTCCATTGAATACTGCCAACTAGAGCCAAGGAATTGACGATATATTGTCAATGCTGGCAGCTACAACAGGATTGCTGGAATGAGGACAAGAAATGATCTTTACTGCTATACAAAATCTCAGCAAGTCGAGAAATGCCAATAAACATTACTGCAACCTGGTTTCTCAAATAATCATGGTTTCTCAAATATTTTCAAGCATTTGCCACCCAGGGGTGACCTAAGATGACCTTTTCACATCTGGATGATCCAAATTGAGCAACACCAGGATGAGAATCCCATCGGAGCTGCATCAGCAACGACCCTAGTATCCGTCAGAAACACCTGGGTGTTCCGGACGGCTCTGACAGCTCTGACGGAACATCGTACCCTCCGACGGAGAAATACACGCTACCCGTTGCGAAGGCGACGGGTCGCGTTGCACACATACCTCCTTCACTGTGTGGTGACGTCTAAGCACCATCATAACGACACGTGTGTTACACTCTTCGCAGTGGCTGCAGTTATACTGCAGCCGTTTACACAATGCCTGGCGATGTTTAACGCCTGGCAATGTTTATGTCTTTCTCCAGCCGCCGCTTCTTTGGGAATGCTGCTGGTGCGCCTGGAAATCATAGCTACAACTTATCATTCAACAATTTTCAAAACTTATGCATTCAGTTTGTATTCTCATCTATGTATCTATGTATCTATATAGCTACCTATCTACACCTCCGTTACCCCTGAATCTCCGTACACCCGCCGTCGCTATTTAATGATGTACTTGGAGGCCGTGATCCAACGAGTTGAGATATGCACTTGGAGGCCGAGATCGAGTGAACTCAGAGATGCACTTGGAGGCCAGGATTGACTGACCTCAGAGATGCACTGGGAGGCCGTGATCGTGCAAACTTGGAGGCCGTAATCGAGCGAGTTTGGAGATTCACTTGGTGGCTGTCATTGAGCGAGTTTGGAGATGCACTTGGAGGCTGTGATCGAGCGAGTTTGGAGATGCACTTGGAGGCCGTGATCGAGCGAGATTGGACGAGTACTTGGAGGCGGTAGATGGACGGCGCGCCCGGTGCTGAGACTCTATTAAACAGTTAGTTAACTCGCAACCATGGGAATGTGACAATGTGAGTTTACCTTTGAGCTCTCATGGAGAGCTGGCTGATGGCGGTCGATCGTGTAGGGAGGTACGCCGGAAGCTTACGCTACATTCAGGGGTCAACTCGTAATCATGAGAATGACGGGAAGACACACAATCTTGGGTGGATGCTGTACTCGGTGTATGCTGTACTTGGTGTCAACTCATGATCATGTCATGGAGAGATAGAGAGGGATGACTAAACTTTGTGTTCTGCGATGATGGTTGAGTTGTGGACGAGAAAGAGAGAGATGGGGGATGAAGATGAGAATGATATGGAGGACACGAGCGAATATGAGAAATCAGGGGTATGACCTGCCTGATTGGGTTGGAAAGACCTCATATCAGTGTTAGTTCGCGCTGGATTGGGACTCATACCTGCCATATCGGGGATGGTCAATTGACTCGCACACAAAATTCTCCAAGTCCCAGTGTCCCATGATGATTTCCCCCAATCTCTCACTTTCTTGTGCTCAACTCTACCATCACCTAAGAACACGAATTTAAGTCATCCCTCTCTATCTCTCTATGCCATAATCATGAGCTAACACAGAGTGCAGCATACACCAAGTACAGCATCATCCCAAGATCGACAGTCTCCCGCTCCCAGCCAGTTTCTCATCCAATTACAAGTTAACCAATGAATAGAGTCTCAGCTGCTGTTGCGCCTCCCTCCAAATCGACCGCCTCCAAGTACTCCTCCAATCTCGCTCGATCATAGCCTGCAAGGGCATCTCCAAACTCGCTCGGTCACAGCCTCAGAGTGCATCTCCAAACTCGATCGATCACGGCCTCCAAGTGCATCTTCTGAGTTCACTCGATCTCGGCCTCCAAGTGCATCTCTGAGATCATTCGATATCCGTCTCAAAGTTCATCTCGAACACGCTCGATCAAGTACATCTTCAAGGAGCGATGGCGGTTGTAAGGAGCTACAGGGGTAATGGAGGTGGACAGAGTGATGGGGAGTATATATTCAGCAGACCCTGGAGGAGATTGACATCATCTCATTTCCATCTCCTCTTATCATACAATGAAAATTCACACTCTATCTTTCCAAACTTTTGGTCTCACTCGCTCTGTCCGAGATCCACCCAATTGCGTGGATCCTCACAGCCGGGCAGTATCATATCTTCTGACCTTCCTATGCTCCTGGAGCTTAATGTAGAAGGAACGCGAGGAGAGATTTCTGCAGCGTCACCAATTGCATTGCAATCCCGATGCAAGTGTGTACCCAATGAAACCATTCCGACGTATGGTCACAGTTGGCCAAAATGCCAGAGTGTTTCTTTAAAATTGATGATCGACAGAGCGAGAAGAAACGGTGAAACGGCGATCGGAGGGCGATATGTGAGGCGACGCGTGGTCCTGAGGCCGGGCGCGGAGTAATCCGCCACCGGGGTGTCTCGGACGGCTCTGACGGAGCGCGTCCACTCTGACGGAGGCATTCCGCCCGGACGGAAATGTTTTTTGCGGATGTGACTGCCACAGATCATGTCTCTTTCCTCAAATTAGACCAAACACCATCTGCAGTAATCAGCTCACAGTCAGCATGTTTCCACCCAATGTTCAATCTTCTTGCAGAATCCTTAATCATCACACAGATTTCAGATCAATCATTGATAAGCACAGGAGGCTCTTGTCTGTGCAGCTTTCCAAAAATCGTTGACAGGTTCATGGGGTACGTGAATTCATTGTATCTAACATCATCATTGGGGTCTGAGTAGGTTGAGATGTGAGCAGTACAGTGTGACTTCGGCATAGCTGGGGTACTGATGATGTGTTGTTTAACTTTGCAAACCGAGACCAGTTTGGTCAGTTTAAGTAGTCTGATAGTCCGGTTGGTGGTTTCGCTTTCATGATGGGCTAGGATTTCAAAATTGAGTTCACTGCTGCTAACGACTTCATAATTTCCAGCGTCCCAGGATGCTGCGTCATATGTGGTACTTTCGGAGCGTTTGAAGTGATTTTAGTGGTGATTCCGATAGTGGCGATCTTGGCCAGTTGCTTGCTCAATTGAACTGCTTTCCTGATAGTTGAACATTTCTGATTATTACCGCTCATTGAAACCTGTGGAACTTCTGCCATAATACGTGCTCACTTGTTATCACCCCTAGTCACCTCCAGTGTCCACTTCTGTTTCTTCTTTACGATGGCGTATCCAGTCGCTCTGTAAATGACTGCCCACAATCTGTCTCTCTTTTCATCATCAAAACACTCATATCTGTGCTAATAAGTTTCACTTTCTTTCTCTGCTTCTGTACCATTTTTGCCTCACTCCTCTTCTTGCTCTTCATCCACAATACTCAATACCTCAATACAGTCTTGGTTGCCATATTCCATACCTTCCTTACTTGCAGCCTGAGTATAGTAATACACATCGATTTTCAATAACTGTCATTCAATCCTGAAGCAAATGGACGCCATGTGTAAACTGGCTCAATCTGTTGCTAACTTCCTTAGATCTCCCCAGCTTGGTCCTAAGGTAATTCTTCAGCATTATTCGAGAGTGACTATAACCTGAAGTAGATAGGTGTTCACATTGGGACAGAATCAGCGGATGTGGCCTAGCTCACTGCAATAGATACATGGTCGGACACTGTGCCATGGATGCAGTTGGTACATAGATTCCCATTGGTTGTAAGTGACTCCTGCGGGTGCATATGGAGGTGGGAAGTTTATAGTTGTGTATGGAGGTGTATGGCCAGCATAGATGGGGTATGGCCTGGCTGTATGGTAGCCTCCATATCTGGGCTCATTTGCTTCACTCATCAGTAAGGACCTGACCTCAAATGGCTTCATCATGTTATACATTATTGAGTTAATGGAATCTTTAGTTTCAATGGCAGGGATCATCTTCATGTTATGCACTCGCACTGGGATGTCTTAACTAGCAATTGTTGGAAGGTTCACCACTGCAGGCATCGTTTGAAGTGGAACCCCACCATGGACTGACATAGATGAAACTGCTGGTGTTGTTTGTGCTCCGTGCGAGTTCAGGAGTGTGAGGGCATTGGTGGCCACATCGTTGTTGAGTATATATTTCTGGCGATTGATGTACATGAACATTGGGGGGTATCTGGGATCTACTTCGATGTTCTGTGCCGATTTGGCCCTCCAAACTCTAGGGTAGACTCCGAGTAGCATTTCCACTGGTGCATACCAGGCCAAGGCTTCCCGGCCAACTATTCCCCAGCCGAGGTTATTGGAGGAGTGGTTAACGTCTCTCGTGCTGATGATCCTAAGTTCCTGATGGTCTTTGCATAATCCCTCACTGCTCAATCTAGTATACATACACACTTGCTTATCGGCATGGTGGAAGTCATCTTGATAGTCTTTCTTCAACAGCTCCCAGCCCTTCTTCACATAGTCCTTTATCTTGTCAATTATCTCCTGGATGATTTAAGAGCGGTAGTCAGGGTAGGTTTTGATGACATCTGTGGCCGCTGGGTCAGTCCCAGTGGGAGATGGGAGAGTTTCATATGCATCAATGAATGAGGGAAAATTCCCCTCTCCAAACACTGGGTCACCGATGTGGCGGGAAAATGAATTTCTCAGCACCACCGCCACTAAGCTGCAAAGAGGACTGAGTGCCAGCGGGTGTCAGGAGTTACAGGGACGTCAGAGAGGGAGTGGGCGATGGAGGCATATGGAGATACACGGTTAACGGAGATGGACCGAGTGGGGAAGTACATAATCCGGAGACCCCGGAGTTGACAGATAACACATCATCTAACCTCCAATGATTTACACACTCTATCTTTCCCAACATTTGATCTCACTCACTCTGACTGAGATTTTGTGGATCCATGCAATTGTGTGGATCCACATGGCCGGGTAGGATCATATCTTCTCACCCTGTTCCTACACTCCTCAGGCTATAACTGCACTTTCTCATGCAGTCCATTTGAAATGCTGCGAGTGGTGCGCTGGAGTGTTGATGATAGGCTCTCAGCCTTCTAGCAACGCCGTTTCACCACAAATAGTGCCAAAACGTGGATTCTTGTTCGGAATGCTGAGTATCGAATGGTGCGATAGACCCCTACGAGCCAATAAGGGTAAATCTGGAGAGAAGCAACTAATGATCAGCACTAACAATGTTGGATTCAAATACTGGATGCAATAAGCATGGTACATGGACATCACTAACAAGACAGGAAGCAAGCTTATACAGTGTCGAAGAACAACGAAATGGCAATGACCTAACACCCGACCAAAGGAACTGCTCATATACCGGGATGACCACATAAAAAACAGCACTGATGTAACACCATGACACAAGGCTCCAACCCAACACCAGGGCAAAAGGCCGCTAACATGTAGCCAGGACGAAATGCACTGACCGGATGCTGTTACCAACACTCTGAACAGGCACTGACTTCATGCCGGGTTGGATACTGAGAAAAAGGCACCCACCTCACAGACGGGATGATGGACACAGACTGACCACCAGGACGATAGGGTCCATTTTTGCACCTGAGACAATCACCGAGAACACGCACCGACCTTATACCGGGATGAGACAATTCAAGCAAAGCAAACAGAATGCCACTCCCATACTCAGGAAGTCACTGATCTGAAAGAATGCAAAAAAAAATGAACTAATGATGCTGGTAAGATTAGGATGAATGCTAATGAGAATACTACTTGTCATGGAGGAAGAAGTCACAGGGAACAGAATCCGAGAGATAGACGATTCTGCAGAAAGCCGAGAGAGAAGACTGAGAGGTGGTAAAGATTGGCTAGGAAAAGAACGAAAAGAAAGAGTGCACCTCAAAAAGAGTATCAATTAACCCAACTCCCCTTTCAACAACTCACAAACTAGCAATTGACCGTTTCAATTATTGCCATACCAGCTGTTGTCTTTATTGGATCAGAGTGTCATGGCTTGGGCTAGGAGTGGTGTGATGGGACAAACAAATTAGTGTTACTGAAAGGCGGAGACATTGGGAGACACTGGAATGGTGTGAGATTGTTGCATAGTGGTGGCAGGATTATTTAGTATGATAAGTATGTGGTCTGAGGTGTTGGGACATCAGATGATGTGGTGTGGTTGTACTGAGAAGAATTGTGTTGGTGGTGTGTAAGATCATGAAGGAAGATTAGGTTGGGACATTGGAGCATAGGGAATGATTCGAGGGTGCCATTCAAATTGTACATAAAGACAGGTAGCTTGGTGTTGGCGGATTTTCCTTGTCTTCTACGTGTGATTTTACACTCAGACTCAATCAATCAATCATCTCGACAGGTTCGTCACAACCATTTGTTCAGTGGTTGGAAAATCTGAAAACATATAGTCTTATCAGTGCTTATCGCAATATGTTTTGATAACTCTTCGTTATTATATGCGTTGCACTGAATTTGGCTCGTTTGGTAATGCTTCAAAGATTTAAGCAGCCACCACATGCTTAGGTCTCGACCATCTGTATACCGGGGAGTGCCACAAGGTGTTCCCATCAGTTAGGGCGTGGGCTTGCAGATCCCTCGTACATTCATTTTGTGTTATCGTCTGCTGCACATGTAATTCTGCGTAAGTGCAACCTAACTGTGTGTTGTCCTGCTATCAAGATATAATAGATGTGGCTAAGAATTATGCGCACTGCTGAAGGTTTTTCACTTGTCAGTAATGGCGACATAATTGTGTAATTGATTGACATGTGGCCGAAGTGTAATACCGCAAAAGATCACCTGGCTGACAAACATGATGATGTTCCACTGGTAGGTGTTTTGCATACCAGACACTTGAGATCTTCACATGTAACAGCCGCAATCCATTCATATATCATTACCACTGCTCAGGGAAAACCACAAACAACGTATGGGTTTGTACGATTGCATACATTGAATGGTTGGTTGATTACTCCCTTTCAATGCCTGTGATTCCATTCTCTTGTACCGGCTTCGGCAGCCCAGGAGGTCTGGCCCACAAGAGAGGGTTGATGTAATGGCGACATGTGACCCGAGTCGGGGTAAGAGCGAGTGTATAGTGGTTGCCACTATGGCACCTTGATCTGTATTGAATAGCTTGTCACACCACTCTCCATATATACTCACTTCCTCTCCTGTGCAACCAGATCTCTATATCATATGTCTCTGGTAGTGTTACCAACTGGTCCGGGTAAACCGCCAGGGATCCGGATTTGGACCGGAAAAACAGTTCGGTTCGGTTCCAGAAGCGTCCACAAACCTGAACTGCTGCTTCTTGGTTGTCCAAACCCGGCCCCACACCATCAACCCGTGGGTTTCACCGGGTTTGGCTAGACCTGTCAGGTCCAAACTCCGGTTTTACATTTCGGCTCGTTCCATTTATGGTCGCATTCAGATATCGTACTGTTAATCGTAAAATATTAACGATGGTACGTCGATGTTCTTTTCGATAAACTTGCCGGCTTTGTACTCAACATATGTAGTCAAACGCTCCCTGCCCCATCCTGAGAATGAGCGTCGATGGAGCGTCAACGATTATTGGTCTTGCATCCGCGGAAATCAGAGCGGGCATTGGTTGCAGCTAGTCATAACTCAGGTATTGGCCTCCTTTATAGGCAAAAGCAGAAGCGACACGCTCCCGGCCCCATCGTGAAGATGAGCGTCAAATGAACGTCAACGATTTAAGGTCTTGCATCTTGGATAATATGAGTGGCGCATGATTGCAAACCTCTATTAAGGAGGAATTGGCAGCCTCTCTAGGCAGATAAGAAAGTGACATTCCTGCGACAGCCTCCCGGACAGTAAGAACTAATTTCATTTAAAATGATCCAACGAAGAGTTCATGACCGTTTTAACCTAGAAAAACTGTCAGAACATTGTATATACACAATGACAGATGCATCGGGCTTTGATTACCAATAATGAAATGCCAAAAATCGTTGACGCTCCGTTGACGGCCACTTTCATGAAAGGGCACGGAGCGTGTCGCTATCTTCTTTCCCTATATAGGCGGCCAATACTTTGATTATATATAGGAACGACCATATCGCTTTTGACTTACTCGACCTACAAGACCAAAAATCGTTGACGCTCTGTTGACGCTCAATTTCAGAATGGGACAGGGAGTGTGAGGCTCGCTCTTTTGTTTATAAAGCCAGTTAGTACTGCATTTATGAATGGTCTCAGCTGATCGCCAAGCAGATTACCAATGATGCAAGACCAAAAATCGTTGACGCTCAGTTGATGTTCATTTTGCCATGCGCGTATCCACAAAATGTTATCATTTATTTTGGCGTAATATATCATTAATGGTGTTTTGGCAGCCTTTGTACCGTCTTCATATACTTTCTCCTCCATCAAAACATTGTTCTTTAATAATACATATAAATGTATCCTGTAAAATATACTTCAAAGTGTCCACTAATTGTAGATAATAATACACTCAAAAATCACGTTTCATTCGATCAATGCTCATCTTCACTCTCAGGTTCGTTCAATTGGCTGCTGTCATCTGCAAAATGGATGTCAGCTGCATTACCACGCAGCAGATAGTGTACTAACCAGTGGATGTTTCTTCATCAGTCAGCATATCTGGATCAAAATCTTTATCATGCTTGCGATCTTTGGCACATGCATCTGAATTGAAAATTTTAGCACTGGGAAGAAGAGAATGTCTATATACATATCCGGGTGGCACACATTCGATATCAGATGGATGAGCTGCCTCATTGTTACCGGGTGGAACAAGTGGCGTTTCGGGTGGATGTGGTGTCGGTTCTCGTGTCGGCTGTCTGGGTCGCTCTGGGGGAGGTGCACCCATGCCTTTGCGTCACCAGTGTGGTTGGAGATTCTGTGCTATGCCATTCTGGCAAGGAAGGCAGCCGTCCATCTGATTTTCCCAAAGAATAGCCTGGTGTGTTTCGATTGCAGCCGGCACATGTTTATGCCCAGGAAACTTAACTCCCCGGTTGTTCTCTTCGCGGACTTCAGCCCGAGGTTTCATGATTAGGCATTGCATTTCCTCTATTGCAGAGCGCGAAAACCCCCCTTTGGCCATTTTGGCCATATTCAAAGCCAGGCGCATGTCACACTGTTCTAGCTGTACCCGACCTCCTTGCCTTGCCATAGTTGCAGACATGTTGAAAACCTACAAGGAAACTAGTTGCTGCATCTACATATTAGATTTGGCCATTACCTCAACCTTATACACTTCCGTAGCATTCTCTAATGTGGTTAATGCCTGGTTGGGCCACTCTCGGGGATTCTGTTCACTAAATTGGTCCGCGGAAATCCCCGAGCTGACTACATCATGATGTTCGATTTCGTGGACTGTGCGGATAAATGCCTCGGTCAACCATGGAGGTTTCCTATTACGGGCGGCAATAAATTGGTCACATACCTCGCTACGTACTCCAGCTGTATGTTATATCATCAATTGATGGCCATGTACTTCGAGATGACTACACTTACATCCAATTGCATGCTGCTTGTTATTGTTCCTGCTTCTGGTTTTTCAGAAACTTTTTAACTGTGCATCCGGGGTCATGATTTCGGTGGCTGCATTTGTAGCATCACGGTGAACTAATTGGTGTCTGGGTTGTAGTTGGGTCTCAGCGGGTGGTGTATTGGAAGAAGAGCCCATCGTTCTGCTCGATTTAGTTCCACCCTCACCTTGCTGAGGTGTTTGTGGAGCCATGATCTGCTCCTGTGGAAGTGAAGAGATGATGATAACGAAACAAAGTGGGAAGTCCTGATGAAGACGATACCAAAAAGGAGTGGGAAGTCCTGAGGAATATATAGTTAGCTTTAAGTCAAAATGGCATGCATAACTGCCAACTTGCTCGTTCTACACAAGATGAATCCTGTTGCGCATGGCTGCTGGTTGCACGGGTTGGCAACCGTCCTGCAATTTGCACCAAGTCAGTCCGATGTCGTGTGTTCGTTTACAGCGATAAATCGCAGTTAACGACGTGCGAAATCTCGTGTTTGTGAGATACGAACGTTATATTGTTTCATCGGAATGGACGTCTGCTGATGTTTGTCTCAAGAAATCCCTGGGATCTTACATGTTACAGACCCTAAACATCATGTCATGATGTATGGTTAGCATTGCTATTCCCAATGTAGTGACGGTCAAAACACAGATTGTGCTTTGTTCAACTCGATTAAGAGTACCAACCTCGACATACAAGACGCAGCTTGCCTCTATGTGGTCCATATCTTGCAACATCGAACATCTCGTCCATCAACAAAGTCAACAGAAAATACAATGGTCAATGTTCCAACAAAGAAGCTTGTACCACTCCCAGCAGGCAATTACAGCAAAGCGACAAAGCGCTCCACACGACGACCTCATCATGCGAATCAGGGCAACAGCGGCTTGGAAGCAGAACTGGTCCGAGGCGTTGGGGCGTTGCGTAGCTTGCGATCTAAAAAGATGCTTGCGGCAGGGAAAAGTCAAGAAACGCACTTCTTAAACAACGAAGAGAAGGAAATAATGATCGAGGATTAGGTGGAAAGAGAGACCGCTGTGGCGAGAAAGTGAGTTGTACACGCAGAGACAGTAATTGAACAGGAGCAGGATGATAGCAGAAATGCTGAGATGGCGGGATTGACAACCACCAAGCCCGAAACAACATTTGAGGAGATGTTGAACACCATCGGAGATAGTCTGAGCGATCTTGCAAGTTCCGACAATGGGGAGGATGAGGAAGACGAGGATGATGATGAAGAACATCCTGCGAGGGGCAAGCTTAGCGAAGATATCAAACCCGGCTGGGTGATGGGCACAATCTCGAAAACGGTACAACATTGCAGGGAGCGTTTCCGGCAGAAGCAGATGAATCTTGATGAATTGACGCAACAAGGCTGGGGAGTCACGGCCGACATCTTCCGTGGAAGGGATAAGAAGTACGGGACGACTGAATTGAATGTTCCGGCTGTCATTCAACCTCAAAACGCAGATGATGCAGCGTCATCTGTGACAATGACATTTAGTGAGCGACTGGAGACTCTTGAGAGAGTCCCCGGAAAATTGCAAATGTGGCAAGTGACTGCTCACACAGAGAGTAGTCATATAAGGCTAGGTTTGGGGACACCGCAGATGCACAAACGCATTCCATCCCTCCTGCCTGCCCCAATCCCCGATTGGTCCCAGAGTCAGCTATCCAAGCTGGTTGAACCCATAAGCTTTGACCCGTGCATATCGCGTCCAAAGCTGATCAACATTTAGATATCGGATTCCGACGAGGAAGTGGTGACGGCTCCTGCGTCGCCAGACGGATGAATACACAAGTTGGCATTTGTGACGGTGTATCAATTTGAAATGCAATACCTGTACCCATTTTGCTATGTGTCAGCTTTTACATGATTTCAGTGACGAAATTGTGACACATGATAGTTTGTCTATGCATGGGCAAGGGTCAGATAGGCCATGCCAATGTTCTAGACATCAAATCTTGTTGACTGACGACCAATGAATGTGATATCGTCCTGCCAGTCACTATTAAGTGAGACAATTACAACTCAATTACAGACGAAACTCACTGACAAAATATAAGTCATTGATGTCATACGAGTCATAGATGCAGCGGTCACAGCGCAATACGAAGCTGAATGAATAACAACTGTGATGCTGGATACAATCATGGATCCTACTGCATACCTCGCTGCACAGACCTGGTGCACATAGTCGAGAAGTTGAAAATTGCTTATGGTAGGTCATGGAAATCGCAGAGAATGAGCTGGATGAGGAAAGGTGAGGAAGTCAGGCTAAATATATCAAAAACTAGGGTATGCATATTTATGCGGTTAATTGCCAGCCGAATGCGGTGGAACGTGATCGGCCAACGCCATTTGTCACTCACATAACGTGTCCAGTGGTGGATCAGAAACTGGGAGGCTTGGAAGCATTTGGATGCAAATGTTTATACATAGAAAAGATTCATTGGCTGCCAATGACAACTATATGCATTTTTACATACAATTGTTGAGCACCAACTGACTGTCAGTATGTCATTAAGTTGAGTGTCAACGGAGCGTCAACGATTTTTAGTCTTACATTTTTGGCAAACAAACGGCTGCATAGTCACATCCTTCCAAAGTCATAGTATTGGTGGATATTATACCGAAAAAGAATAGTGACACCCTCGTTGACCAATCTTGGAAATGAGCATCAACGATGCATCAACAATTTTTGGTCTTGCCAGTCTCATAATCAACCAGAAGACATGGTCGCTATTACACATAATCGAAGTATTGGCCGCCTGTAAACCCAAGACTGCTAGCGTCGGCATCGTTACTATCCCTTAAAAATGAGCCTCACTGGATATTCAACAATATTTGTCCCTGCATCTTCGATAATCAAACAGCTGTGTGATGATATTGAGCTACAATTGAAGTTTTGGCCACCATTATGGCAAACAATGGCAGCGACGATATCAGTACCACCTCCTAAAAATCAGAGTCAATGGAGCATCAACAAATTTTGGTTTTGCATCATGGACACTCAATGTGCTGTGCATTGACATTAACCCATAATCAATGTATCGGCCGCCTTTATGGGCAAAAATGCTAGTGATGATATCGCTACCAGCTCTTAAAAATGAGCGTCCACGCAATGTCAAGAATTTTTGATCTCGCATCTTGGACAATCCCAGGGCTACTGAACAGTGTTAACCCATAATCAACTGATTGGCTACCTGTATGGGCAAAAATGCTACTGACCATATCGCATCCGCCTCCTACAATTGAGTGCCCACTGAGCGTCAACAATTTCTGTGGGGGCTCAGTTAGCAACACAGCAATGAACTGCATCGCATTGTTACAAAATTGAGTCTTACGCTGTCAGTCATTTCAATATGTCCTTGTATACAACTTCACAAATATGCATGCAATGTCTCACAGATCTGATAGTGGTCCTTGTAACTGTAAAGTCAATATATACGAACCCGCAGTGTGGGATATTGTATCGTTACCTTCGGCAGTCTTTCGAGTCAGATTACCCAGATTTCTAATTCCTACGGCCATGTCTCATTCAAAATCTTTAAACACCTCATTGCTGCAGGTTATGATCTCTGCCAAGAATGATCCTGTCTTTATTCGTGATTTGAGCGACCTTACTTTACAACTTGTCTTCGATGCTTGGTGGGCGGCAATGAAAGTAGGCTCGAAGCGGCCTATTGCCTGGAGAAATTCTAGACATGGGCCTTCGTAGCGATGCTATTTACACTGCGGAATTGAGGACACCGGCAGCCCTGGAATCATATAGATCATTTGTCATCAAGTTCTTCACCATCCAACAGAACATGGGACCAGCTCAATGGGAAAACACTTGCTGGCAGAAGCTCACATCGCAAAGTTAAACGAATCAACAGAGTCAGAGGTTACAGAATTGACTAGTTTGATGGTTGATGAAACAGCTCTGGCCATCCTGAGAAGGCAAGGAAGTCGAGGAATCACAATAGTATTTCGCAGAGGATGATCATATTTGACATCCAGGTTGATCCATATCGACCAAAATTACAGACAAATTGTTCTAAACTGGCAGCTGAGGACTTTCGAACCTCTGAATTTCCCCAAGAAATGTGGGATCGCAACATCCTGTTAGGTTTTGTTTCGGCTCATATTCCATGGAATGCTATATCTAATCTAGAGCTACGATGGTGGTATAAGGCATTACGCGATGACTTAGTGCTGCCGTCCGCTACGACTCTTCACAATATTTGCCGTAGGGGATATGCACTGCCTGTGGATGCAATTAAGAAGCAATTGCAGTCACGTAATATAGTAGCTTTGGCTTTGGACGGATGGACATCTCCGAAGAAACGAGCTATAACGTCGGTCATGGGTTACTATATGCATCGAAACTGGGCATTGCATGATGTTCAACTATCTTTCGATGAAGTTGATTGCCTGTTCTTGTCCCTTTTCGAAAGCGAATTAAAGATTATCGGTCAAGGGCCAACATACTAGAGCAAGGCAAGCAGTACATTCGAAGAATGTGCATAATCGTGTTGAGCTTACCGACGGCCGTTTGCTTCATATAACGACTGATAATGCTTCCTCAAATTACTCGATGACATGGGAGCTGCAATCAACACTCGAGGCCTCTGCAATCCAGTGACCTGCTCTGAGGAAACACATACCATGCATCGCGCACGTCATATAGCTGGCTTTAGGTGCATTCATGAGCAGTCTCAGTCTAAAAGGCCGCACCAAGTCTTGGGAAGCCCATGAGTACGATCAGCAATTTGGAGAGAATGAGAGCATAGACATTGGGAAGGGTCGACGACTTCGAAAATAGGGCAACACTAGAATCAATAAAGTGTCAGCCATGAAACCAGGTTTAGCCAAGATAATTAAGAATGTGCGTATATCATGATATTTTGGAAGTCCTGAAATTGACCTTCCTATAGCACAGAATGCTTGCTGTATTGATTACACTGACACCTGGTCGTCGAAATGAGTCCATTGACTGTCAAAATGCCAAAGTTTGCATCGCGGTACTACCGATTATGGATGTGAAGACACAGTGGAACTCAACACTGGAGATGCCCGAGCACCTGAACTGATTACGGGAATTCACACCCGAGTGGCTCTAAAATCCAATATACACTGATTACTGGCGACTTTTCAGAACTCAAGATGAGTGGACCATTGTGAACTATGTCATGGAAGTTTTGAGGCCATTTCGATATTGGACCCTATAGATGTCAATGAGGCATACAGTTACATTGCATCACGGTATCACACTGAACAATGACACGTTTGTTCACAGGGACGGCATGATGCGAGCTTTGGCCAAGAAGAAGACTCAATTGAAGGAAGACTTGTGCTTTGCTGTGAAGTTAGCTTGACAGAAGCGGTCGAAATACTACCCTGAAGTGACTCCAACCACGGGCATGCTGCTCATTTCTGCATATATCCCCGCTCCTTTTTGGAAGTTGCAATCGTTTAGAAAGTAGGACAAGGGAATGGATAATAATCCTGAGCACAAGACATCATATACTACCCAATAACAAGAGCCATTTCTGAAGTACGTGCAGAATGAATACTGTGCCAAACATCGACGTATAGTGGTCAATAAGCACAAAAGCTGACCAAGCAGCGATCCCATCCCCTCCGAAACGGCTTACGGATCCTGTCAATCATCCTTTGATCCATATCATTGGTCAAGCAATGATGAAGAAAACAAAAGGCCTAGCAATGTGGCTGAGACGACACCCGGACGACGCGATTGCGCAGCACGTTTATCGACAGCCGCCAGGCTCTATTTGAATTCGCCGCCTGAAGCACCAAACAACTGGGGGCAAATTAATCCAAATCTCAATGATTACCACTGCGACCCAATAGAGATTAGCAGTACATCTTGGTTACCAGACATAACCGACTGGTAACGTCAACAGGAGGAAACACACTCAAAGTATGCCGATCTTTCCAATGCGGCGCACGACATCTTCTCTATCATACCACATGGTGTCGGAGTGGAGGCCAGTTTTTCACTTGGCCGAGATGTTATCAGCTGCAGACAGACAAAAACCACATGCGAGACTCCTTGCAAAAACGTCATTGGAAGGCAGTTTGCTCGAGGTAATTACCAGATTAGGGCATGCGCTGACCCAGAATTGGATACGATGAACAAAGAAAATGACCTGGCAATGAAGAAAGAAGCGGAAGAAAGGAAATTGCCCAGAATGGCCAAGGTTCACGACTTTTTGGAGATGTGGCATGGCAACCAAGACCTACATGCCACCTTGAAGGAATGTCACACTCAAAACAAGCAGATGACCGCCATGGGATACATTTCGGACATGGAAGAGATCCTCAAAGCATTGTTGTGAATTTCTCAACATGATGGTGCGGCTGCATTCATATTGTCAGAAAGATCTCCTTTGCCACCACATTTGTCTGCAAAGAACCTCCCTGGAGGAGGAACTCAACTAGTAAATGTCTGCCGAATCCGAAGAATCAACTGTCATCCAGTCGAAAGTGATGAGGATAGCACAGCTGAAAGCATTTCGGACACTGAGGATTGGCTTGACTGGAATGGGGACTTAGATAATCCAAATGACAGCAAAGACGATTGTGCGGTGGACGATGAATCTGATATAGAGCAAGATACTAGCATTGAGGATCCGGAATGCCCAGAGCAGCAGGATGTGAGCGCCGCGCCAAATGTTTCCGGATTAATTTGGCCTACATGGAAGTCAACGAGACAGGCCGAGAAGGTGTTGATGACGGTCGATGCAATCGAAACGAGGAGGAATATGGGAGTGAAGAAAAAGTACGACAGAATGAGTCAATGTTTCAGCAGCTTCTTTATGTATTTCGACCAAGAGTTTTAGGTACAGATATATGATGGGCGAATGGTGAGCAGTAGCTTGTGAATACCGGTTGATAAACAGATGTATAGCAGGCGCAATGAACCTTTTGACAAGATACATAAATTTTGCCAGTGTGAGAGTGAACAGAGCAAGAATGTTATTGGGCTCGTCTTTGCCATAGGGCCAAGTCTCAATCCGTGAGAAAGACTATCAAGAAGTTCAAAACATAATGAAAACTGTTACCGATGGCAGCAGAAGCTGAATGGACAATACAGTACGACGAGTGTCAACGAAATGTCAATGATTTGTGGTTTTGTAAGTACGTTAATTACACAGTGATTTGGTCTCTGTTATGCACAATGTATGCATTGGCTGCTTTTATAGGTAAATAAGACCCCAACATGGTCACCGCGCCATTCTGAGAATGAGCATCAACGGAGCGTCAACGATTTGTGGTTTTGTAAGTATGGTAGTTACACAGTGATTTGGTCGCTGTTGAACATAACCGATGTGTTGGTAGTCTTTATAGGCAAAACAGACAGCGACACGGTCACCCTCCCATTCTGAGAATGAGAGTCAATGGAGTGTCAACGATTTCTGGTTTTGTAAGTACGGTAATCCCACAGTGATTTGGTTGCTGTTATGCATACCCGATGTATTGCCAGCATTTATAGGCACAGAGACAGCAACTCGGTCACCACCCGATTCTGAGCATGACTGTCAACGGAGCCTCAACAATTCTTGGTTTTGTAAGTACGGTAGTTACACAGTGATTCGGTCGCTGTTATGCATAACCGATGTATTGGCAGTCTGTATAGCCAAAAGAGACAGCAACATGGTCGCCGTCCCATTCCGAGAATGAGCGTCAACGGAGCATCAACGATTTGTGGTTTTGTAAGTACTGTAATTACACAGTGATTTGGTTGCTGTTATGCATAACCGATGTATTGCCAGCTCTTATAGGCAAAAAAGACAGCAACACAGTCACCACCCCATTCTAAGAATGAGTGTTAACAGAGCGTCAATGATTTGTGGTTTTGTAAGTATGGTAGTTACACAATGATTTGGTCGCTGTTATACATATCAGATGTATTGGCAGCATTTATAGGCAAAAGACACAGTAACACGGTCACCGCCCCTTTCTGAGAATGAGCGTTAACGGAGCATCAACGATTGCCAGCTTCGCATCTTGGATAATTTATATTTCGATTGGTTGCAGACATCAATTTATCAGATATTGGCTGCCTTCACTCAGAAACACAACAGCAAAATGCTCGCTGCCGCATCTTGTGAATCAGCGTCAACGCAGTGTCAACGATTTTTAGCTTCGCACTTTATGTTGTGATTGGTTGCAGACATCCATTCATCATATATTGGCAGCCTGTACTGGCAAAAACAACAGCGACATGCTCCCTGCCGCATCCTGATAATGAGCGTCAATGGAGCGTCAACAGCTTCAGTTGTTGCATATTTGATATTCAAGGCATTATGCTGATCTTCGCGTTTATAACTGAATTATTGAACGCCCTTATAGGCAAAAATACAATTGAACAAAGGTAAAACACCGATTTCAAATTAATCGATATTTCAAGCTGCAAAGCATGCAAAAACATAGCCTTGGTTGTTGAAAACGCAATTGTGATAAGATACTATTAACATACTCCAAAAACAGTGCATTATTTGAATCTATGGATGGACCCACTCCGCGACCCGCAGACAACCAGCCCAATTCAGACCGGTTGGGAGTTTACCATCAAACCGTACCTGAGTTGATGGTTCTCGTTAATTGACATCCTGGACTGCCAATTTGGCAATAGTTCAGTTTGGACCCGGACCCGGACCAGAGTGAAAGTCCGGAACCATTGCTAACACTAGTCTGTGGTCGATTGTAGGCATATATACCTTTAGAGAGAGTTGAAGTTGGCCATGCATCAGCTGTTGCTTATGCGGCAGTGTCGGCAGACTTTGAAAAATTAAGAGATTGCATGCTCAATCAGTTCTCCGTGATATGCCTTTGCCGTTTTCAAGGACATTACTTCTACTCATCATTCTCTGTCCTCTTGTCTTTATTATCTCTCATATCCCTGTTTGGACCTTTCCCGCAATTATCATCATTACAATCATTGTCAACCTTCTTAGCCAATAGTTGAGCTTCGGGAGTAAGCCCACGCTCTCTCATGAGGGCAGCTTTGTTTGCCAGGAGCTTGGAAACGATCTCATCAGGCGTGGCGGTCATTGTGGTGATATTGTGCATGATTAGCTCCAGAAAGACTTTCCACATAACATTCTTGTGGATACTGGGAAGGAGGTAGAAGATATGCTTCTGCTCACTCATATTGGTGATTTTCTGTGCATTCACATTGATGACACTCACTGCATCATCAGTGCCAGTGGTCAATGTTGCTATCCATTCAGTGAACAAATTTCAATCCGTGAGCGTGCGATCCGTCTGGAATGCGTGGTTGTTGAAATTTGTGCAGTCATGTAGCTTGATGCTGCCGAGGACTTCCCTGATCTTGGAGATGTTGAGCTTCAACTTCGACTGGTAGGCTGATGTGAGCTCTTTCCAGAACATCTTCGCATTGTCAACCACTGTGTAATTCGGCGGGATGCTGGGCTGCATGAGTGATGTTAGGAATGGGTCCGGGTAACCCATCAGCAGTTCAGGTTTGGACTGCAAAAACAGGTCAGTTCGGTTCCAGACCCGTCCAGAAACCCGACCCGCTGAATCTAGGAGGGCCAAACCCAGACCCGTACCCGTCAACCGGCAGCTTTCACGAGGTTTGGTTAGACCCGTCGTGTCCAATCTTTGGTTCTGCGTGTCAGGTTTCACATGCATTGTCGCATTCAGATATGCTACTGATAATCGTAAAAGATTGACATTGGTACATCACGGTTTATTTTCGATGTATTGGCCGCCTTAGAGATCAAAATGAACGGACATGTGCGTCCTACCTCATCGTGATACTAAATGTCAATGGAGCGTCAACGATAATTGGTCTTGCATCTTTGGTAATATGAGTGGCGCTTGATCACAAGCATCCATACAGAAGGGGATGACAGCCTCTATAGGCAGATATGTACGGGATATTCCCGCCACATCCTGTGGGACAGTAACAACTTATTTCATTAACAAAGCTAGCACTAAGTATTCTTGAGCCTTATAGCATACAAAAGCAGTCAAAACAATGTATATAGACCATAACGGCCACATTGCACTGTGATTAACCATCATGGATGGCCAACACTAGTTCACACTCTGTTAACGGACATTTTCCAGATGGGGCAGGGAGCATTTCTTTGTCTCTTTTGCCTTAACAGGCAGCCTATAATTCGTTTATGACTGCTGACAACCTGTCACACCCCATATTACCCTAGATACATGACCAACAATTGTTGACGCTCCAGTGACGCTCATTCTCATGATGGGGCAGGGAGCGTTTCTCTTTCTCTTTTGCCTATACAGGGAGCCAAAAATTCGCTTGTGACTGTTTGCAACCTGTCAAACCCCTTATTACCCAAGATACACAACCAACAATCATTTACGCTCCGTTGACACTCATTTTCATGATGGGGTAGGGAGCGTTTCTCTTTGTCTTTTGCGAATACAGGCAGCCAAACATTCGTTTATGACTGTTTGCAACCTGTCGAACCCCATATTACCCAAGATACACGACAATCAATCATTGACGCTCCATTGACGCTCATTTTCAAGATGGGGCAGGATGTGTTTCTGTTGCTCTTTTGCCTATAAACGCAGCCAATGATTCGTTTATAACTGTTGGCAAGCTGTCGCACCCAATAATACCCAAGATACAGGACCAACAATTGTTGACACTCCGTTGACGCTCATTTTCAAGCTGAGGCAGGGAGGGTATAGCAAGCTGTTTTGCCCAAACAGACGGCCAATGATTGCCCTAGGACTGACTGCAACCAATCGGTGGTGTGATTACCCAGGACGCAGGACCAATAATCGTTGACGCTCCATCGACGCTAATTTTCAAGATAAGGTAGAGAGCATGTCGCTATGATTTTTGGCAATAAAGGCGGCCAATACTTCAATTATGTATAACCAGACCAAATTAATTTTCAATTACCACACTTACATGACCTAAAATTGTTGACGCTCCGTTGACACTCATTTTACCATGGGTGTATCCACATTATGCAATCATTTGATTTGGAGTAGTCCATCATTCACATTGTTTTGGCAGCCTTTCTAGCGTTTTCATCTACTTTCTTCTTTATCGCTACATTGTTCTTAAAAAAGATATGTAAACATATAATAATGATCTCCAAAATCCCGTGCCTTTCAATCAATGCTCGTCATCACTTGCAGGTTTACTCAATACGCTGCTCTGGTCTTCAAAATGGATGTCAGCTGCATTACAACACAGCAGATAGTGTACTAACCAGTGGATGTTCCTTCATCAGTCAGCATATCTGGATCAAAATCTGCATCGTGCTGGCTATCCTGGGCAGATGCATCAAGAGTGAACCATTCAGCTCAGGGATGAGATGTATGTGAATACACATATCCGGCCGGCAAATTGACGGTTTGGGAACGATGAGCTCCGGAATGGTTACCATTTGGGGTAGGTGGCGTTTCGGGCAGAGGTGGCGTCGGCTCTGGAGTCGGCTGTCTGCGTTGGTCGGGTGGAAGTGCGCCTGATCCTTTGTGTCTCAATCATGTCTCCGAATTCTTTGCAGTGCCATTTGGGCAAGGAAAGCATCTGGCCGTGTGGTTTTGACGAAGCATAGCCGGGTATCTTTCCAATCGCAGCAATCACCTTTTCATGCCCAAGAAGCTAAACACCCTGCTTCATCTCTTGATGGATATCGGCGCAAAGTTTCTTGATCAGGAATTGTGTTTCCTCTATTGTGGCTCACGAAAACCCTCCATTGGCCATTTTCGCAATATTCAAGGCCAGGCGCATGTCGGACTGTCCCAGCTGTACCCGACCTCCTTGCCTTGCCATACTAGCAGACATGTTGAAAACCTACAACAAATTAGTTGCTGCTTGTAACAATGAGATTTGGCGATTACCTCAACTGTATACACTTCTGTAGCATCCTCTAAACTGATCAAAGCCTGTTTTGTCCAGTCACGGGATGCTGATCAGGAAATACGTCTGCGAAAATCCCAGAGCTGACAACATCGTGATGTTCGATTTCACGGGCTATGTGGGCACATACCTCGGTCGAGCATGGAGGTTTCCCGTCCCGCACAGCGATAGATCGGTAGCCTAGCTTTCTGCGTACACCCACTGTACATTATACGGTTAATTGATGCCTGTTTACCACCATATCCATATACTTACATCCAACTGCATGCTGCTTCTTATTCTTGCTGCTTCCAGTTTTACTGATGAATTTTAAATGTGCATCCTGGGTCATATTTCTGATGGCTGCATCGGCAGTGTCGCGGTGGACTAACTAGGATCTGTGTTCTTGCTGTGTGCCAATCAGTGACGCATTTCATGTAGCACCCGCCAATCGGCTTGATTTCGATCTGCACTCTCTTGGCTAGGGTGGTTGTGTTTCCATGATATGCAGGTGTCGAATTGGAAAGGAAAATGATAATGACAAGAAGTTGAACGTCCTGAGGACTATATAGTTAGCTTCATGTCAGAATGGAATAAGTAGCAGCCAAGATATTCCATATACTCAAGATGAATCTTGCTGGGTATGGCCTCACGTTGCAGGCGTTTCCCACCGCCCCACGTTGTGCAGTAAGTTGGTCCGATGGGGCATGTTTGTTACAAGGGTCACATTGCGGTGTACGACAGCCGAAATTGCATGATTGTGAGACATCAATCGGATATTATATAACGGAAAGGACATCTGCTGATGTTTGTCTCAAACAATCTCCACCATACTACATGAAACCGAAGCTAGCAATCAAGTCGTGTTGTACGGTCAGCGTAACTATTCCCGTTTTATTGACAGTCAAAAGTAAGTTTTTGCTTTGTTCAACATGAGTCAATGTACCAACCTTGACATAAAAGATGCAGTTTGCCTCCATATTGTCCATATCTTGCAACATCCAACATCTCGCCCAACAACAAGGTCAACGCAAACTACAATGGTCAATGCTGCGAGAAAGAACTTTTCACCACTACCGGAGGGCAACCATGGCACTTCAACCAAGCAGTCCACCCAACCACGTCATCAAACGAATGAAGGCAAGAGCGGCTTGGAAGCAGAGAGAGTCCGAACCCTTGGGTCTTTGCGCAAATAGTGATCCAAAATGAAGCTTGCGGCCGAGAAACGATGACAAACCCACATCTTAACCAATGAAGAGAAAGAAAAATGGATTGACGATTATGTTGAGAGAGAGACCGCTCGGGCAAGAAAGAGAGTTGAAGACGCAGAGGCAGCGATTCTGCAAGAGCAGGATGATACAAGGAAAGCTGACAGCACCGGATTGGCAAACAGAGAACCCAACAAGCCTTTCTCATGCGATGATGGTTGCTACTGGACACAGTCTGAGTGATCTTGCAAGTTCCGACGATAGGTAGGATGGGGAAGATGAGGATGATGGAGAGACAGAGCAGGGCCAGCAGAGCGAAGATGACGAACCAGGCTGGGTGATGGGCACAATCCTCAAAACGATGCAGCAGTGTATGGAGAGGTTTTGTCAGAAGCAGATGATGCTTGCCGAATTGACACATCCAGGATTGGAGGACGCAGCCGAATACTTCGGACCAAGTGATAAGAATTACAGCACATCCACATTGCGGGTTCCGGCAGCCGTTCAACCAAAAACAGATGAGGATGCAGCAGCACCTCCACCAACAACGATTTGAGAGCTTATGGAGTGTCTTGAGAATGGCCCCAGAATATTGCAAATGCCGCAAGGGACTTCTCGAACTGGAAGTAGTCATATTAGACCGAGTTCAGGGAAGCTACAGTCGAACACGAGTATATCCGGTCTAGCGCCAGCTGCGAAGCGCGATTCATCACATATTCAGAATGCGAAGCCTGTTGAACTCGTAAGCTTTTACCCCTGCATATAGCCTCCCCAGCTATTCACCACATGGAAATCAGATTCGGAAGAAGACATGGTGACAGCTCCTGCGTCTGGGGAGTCATAGAGAGGCAATTTGGTATTGTTGACGTCATATCTCGGTGAAAAGAAATATGTGTAGCAATTATGCTACATGTCAGCATTGACTTGATTTCAGTGACCAAATTATGAGGCATGATAATTCTTCGGTGCATATGCAAGGGTCCAATGCACCATCCGAAAGTTCTAGAATCTGTATCAGGCTGTAAGACGGTCAAAATGTTTCATTTCTGTTTGCAGGTTAATGTGAAGTGAGACAGCTACAGCTAAATTAGGGATGAAATATACAAACAAAATTGAACTGAGTGATATCATACGAGCTGTAGGAGGAGCAGTCCATGCCAAATAAGAATATGTCTGTATCACAACCGTTATGCTGTATTCATTCATGCATCCAACTGCATAACTCTCCGCACAGACCTGGTGCACACAGTTCAGATAATTGAAATTGCTTATGGTATGTCATGGAAATCGAAGAGACAAAGCTGGATGAGGACAGGCGACGAAATCAAGCCATATTTAGCAAAAACGTGTGAAATGATCTACATGCCATAAATTGGCGGCCGAAAGCGCAGGAATACGATGGGGCCATGTCATTTCTCGCTCAGACAACATGGTTAGAGGGTGATCAGACATTGAGAGGTAACAAAGCTCCTGGATGCAAATGATAATACTCAAAAACGCAATGTTGGTTGTCAATAATGAGTTCACAATTCGTGGCACACAATTAGTGACTGTACGAAGGCTGTTTCGAAGTGCTTAATGTAATCGTCAACAGAGCGTCAACGATAATTAGTCTTACACACTCTGCAATCAAAGGGCAACATTGTCACATTCTTCATTTATTGGTCAGCATTATTGGGAAAAAGGCGAACGACACGCTCATTGCCATATCCTATAAATCAGTGTCAACGGAGAGTCAATGATTTTTGCCCTTGCATTTTCGATAATCGAAACCACTACACGGCGACATTAACCTATAATCGAACTCGCTGCTGTCTTTCTAGGCAATGATTGTCGCTGCAACATTCCTAGTATATCCTAAAAATGAGCGTCAGCAGAGTGTCAACTACTTTGGGCTTGCATCTCGGAAGATCCAAGGACTGTGTGGCGACATCTACCCATATTGGTACTATCAACCGCATTTCTAGGCAAAAATGGTTACTTCAACATCGCTGCTATGTCCTAAATATGAGTGTCAACCGAGCGTCAAGGATTTCAGGCCTTCCATCTTGCACAATCAATGGGCTGTGCGATGACATGAATCCATGATTGAGCTATCACTCACCTTTCAATCCAAAAATGCTATCGACGACACCATAACTATGCCCTAACAATGAGCGTCAACCGGGCTTCAACAATTGTAGGCCTTGTATCTTCAACAACCAACAGGCTTTATGACCACATTGTTCCATAATCGAACTATCGGCCACCATTCTAGGCAATAATACTCACGCCAACATCATAACTATGTCCTAAAACAAGCATCGACAGAGCGTCAATGATTTTCAATCTTGCATCTTGGATGATCTCAGGGCAATGGAACGCAGCAAACCCAACATTAATCTATCGGCAGCCATTATTCGCAAAAATACTAATGACGATATCGTGTCAGCCTCATACAATTCAGCACCCATGGAGGGTCATCAATCTTTGTTGTGGCTCAGTAAGCTACACAGCAATGAAGTCCATTGCACTGTTCTAAAAGTGAGTTTTACGTGGTCAGTCTTTTCAATATGTCCTTGTATACAACTTCACAAATATGCATGCAGTGTATCACAGATCAGATTTTTTTGCTGGTAGCACTAGAGTCAATATTTCAGAACCCGCATTATGCTGTACTATGATGTTACCTTCGCCTGTTACTCAAGTCGGATCACCAAGCATTCTAATTCCCACGGCCATGCCGGATTCAAAATCTTTAACTACCTTAATGCTAGAGGTTGTAATCTCTTCCAAAATTGAACTTGTCTTTATTCGTGATTTGAGCGACCTTACTTTACACATCGTCTTCGATGCTTGGTGGGTTTCAATGAATGTAGGCTTGCAACGTCCTATTGCTTCTAAACAATTCTAGACATGCATCTTCATGGCGATTTGATTTGGGCTGCGGAATTGAGGAGACTGGCAGCACTCGAATCTTATGAATCATTTGTCATCAAGTTCTTCGCCATCCATCAGAACATGGGACCAGCTCAATTGGGAAACAATTGCTGGCAAAGGCTCACATCACCAAATTGAAAGAATTGACAGAGTCAGAAGTTACTGAATTGACTAGTTGGACGGTCGATGAAACAGGTTCGGCCATCCTGAAGAGGCAATGAAGTCGAGGAATTACAATACCAACTTTGCAGAGGAAATTGTCATGTGACATCCGGGTTGATTCATATTGACCAAAATGACAGATACAATGCTCTAAACTGGCAGCTAAGAACTTTGAAACTTCCAATTTTAACCAAGACATGTCAAATTGCTGCCTCATGTTAGGATTTGTTTCGCCTGATATTCCTCAGAACGCTAAATCATATCTGAAGCTTTGACGGTCAGACACAGCATTACGAAGTGAACTAGTGCTGGCTTCCGCTGCCACCCTTAGCAACATTTGCCTGAGAGAGTGTGCACTGAGCGTGGATGCATTTAAGAAGTAATTGCGGCCACGAAATCAGGTTAGTTTCGCATTCGACTGATGGACTACCATGAACAAACTTGCGATAACGTCGGTCATTGCCCACTAGATGGATCACAATTGGGCATCAGGTGAAGTACAACTGGCGTTCGATAAGGTTGATCCCCTATTCATGTTCGCTTTCGAAAGCTAATTACGGATGATAGGTTAAGGGCCAACCCACTGGAGCAAGGCTCGCCATCCATTTGAAGAACGTGCTTGATCATTTTGAGCTGACCGACGGCCAGTGGCTTGGAATAACGACAGATAATGCTTCCTCAACATACTCAATGACACGGGAACTGCAATCAATTCTTGAGGCATACGGAATCGAGTGGCCTGCATTGAGAAACTACATACCATGCATGGTGCAGGTCATATAGCTGGCTTTAGGTGCATTCATGAGCAGTCTGGGTGTAAAAGGCCACACCAGGTGTTGGGAAGCCCATGAGCGTGATCAGCAATTTGGAGAGCATGAAAGCATAGACATTGGAAAGAGTCAAAGACTTCGAAAAGAGGGCTATGCTAGAATCGATAAGGTGTCGGATATGAAACCAGGTTTATCAAGGATAATTGAGAAAGTACGTATTTCATCATATTTTGGAAGTTCTGACACTGACCTTCATATAGCGGAGAATGCTTGCTGTATTGATCACGCTGACACCGGGTCGTCAAAACAAGCCCATTGACTGTCAAAAAGCCACAGTTTGCATCGCGGTACAACCTATAATGGATGTGAAGACACGTTGGAACTCGACACTGGAGTTGCTTGAGTGAGCCTACCAATCACAAAAATTCACCCGTGAGAGGCTCCAAAATCCAAAATCCAGTGATTACTGCCCACTCTTCACAACACAGAATGAATGCACTATTTTTAAGTACATGGTGGAGATTTTGAGGCGATTCCGATATAGGACCCTGTCGATGTCGAAGAGGCATACAGTCACATTGCATCACCTTATCAGAGTCTATAATGACATGTTCGATCATATGGATGACATTATGTGAGCTTTCGCTAAGAAGAAGACTCAATGGAAGCATTACTTGTTCTTCGCTGTGAAGTCAGCTCGACTGAAGCGGTCCGAATATTATGCTGAAGTGACTCCAAGGACAGGTATGCTTTTCATTTCTGCAGAGATCCTCGATCCTTTCCGGAAGTTGCAATTGTGTTGGAAGTGGGCCAAGGGACTGGATATCAATCCTGAGGATGAGACATCTAATACTACCCAATACAAGGATGCTCTTCTGAAGTATGTGGAGAATAAATAATGTGCCAAACATCGACGTGTGTTGATCAATATATCCGATAACCTACAGAACAGCAGTCTCATCCCTTCTGCAATGGCTTCAGGATCTGGTCAACCATTCTGTAATCCATATGATTTGTACAGCAAGGATGAGAAATTCTTAATGCCTAACAATGTGGCTGGATCAACACCCGGACGAAGCAATTGCGCAGCACCCGTATTGACAACCGCCAGGCTCTATTTGAATTCACCGCCTGAAGCACCAAATACCTAGGGGCAAATTAATCCAAATCTCAATGATTACCACTCCGAGCCGATGGAGATCAGCAGCACATTCTTGATACTGGACATAACCAACTGGTGGCGCCAGCAAGTGGAAACGCTCTCACAGAATGTTAATCTCTCAAATATGGCGTGCGACATAATCTCTATCATACCACATGGTGTCGGAGTGGAGTCCAGTTTTTCCTCTGGGTGAGATGTTTACCCCTGGAGGCAGTCACAAACCACAGGCGAGATCCTTAGCGAAAAAGCCATTGTAAGGAAGTTTGCTCAAGCCAATAATGAGATTTTGGCGGGCGATGACCCAGCATTGGATACGACACACACAGAAAATGACTCGGAAATGAACAAAGAGGCGGAGGCAAGTCAACTACACCGAATGGACAAGGTCAACGACTTGTTGGAGATGTGGCAGGGTAGCCAAAACCTGCGTGCTATACCGAAGGAATCTCACGCTCAATACAAGCAGGTGACATCCGTGGGATACATTTCAGACATGGAAGCCATCGTCAAAGCATCCTGGTCAATCTTTCAACATGATTGTTTGGCTGCATTTCAACTGTCAGAAAGATCACCTTTGCCACCGGCTTTGTCTACAAAGGAACTCCCTGGAGGACAAACTCATATATTGAAGGACTGTCGAATCCGAACAATCAACCATCATCCAGTCCAATGTGATGAGGATAGCGCAACTGAATGCATTTCGGAAACCGAAGATTGCCTAAACTGGAATGGGAACTTCGATATTCCAAATGACACCAAAGACCATTGCGTGGCAGACGTTGAATCTGGAATAGAGCATTGCAATGGTATCAAGGATCCGGAATGCCCAGAGCAGCGGGATGAGAGTGCCACGCCAAATGTTCCTGCATTGATTCAGCCAACACGGAAGTCAATGGGATAGGCTGAACGGGTGTTTGTGACAGGTAATGCAATAGAAATGAGGAGGAATATGGGAGTGAGGAAAAAGTACGAGAGAATGCGTCAATGTTTCACCAGCTTCTTTATGTAGCTTGACCAAGAGTTTCAGTTAGAGATATATTATGGGCGAATGGTGATCAGTAGCTTGTGAATATCGGTCGATAAGTTGATGTATAGCAGGCGCAATGAATCTTTTGGCAAGATATATAAATGTTAGTCAAGTGAGAGCTAACAGTGCAAGAATGTTACTGCACTCAGCTTTGCCAAAGGGCAGAGTCTCAATCTGTCAGAAAGACAACCAATAAGTTCAAATCATGATGCAAACAATTATTGATGGCAGCAGATGTTGAATGGACCATACAGTACAATGACCGTCAATGGGGGGTCAACAATCTCTGGTCTTGTAAGTACGGTAATTGAACAGTGATCTGGTCGCTGTTATGCATAACCGACATATTGGCAGCTTGAATAGGCAGAAGAGACACCAATATGATCACTGCCACTTTCGGAGAATGAGCGTCAACAGGGCATCAATGATTTGTGGTCTTGTAAGTACGGTCATTGAATAGTGATCCGGTAGCTGTTATGCATAACCAATGTATTGGCAGCTTTTATTGGCCAAAGAGACAGCAACACAGTCAGCGCCCCATTCTGAGAATATGTGTCAACGGAGCGTGAACAATTTTTGGCTTTGCATCTTGGGTAATTTATATTCCGCTTGGTTGCAGACATTCATTTATGAGATATTGGCAGCCTTTGTGGGCAAAAACAACAGCGACATGCTCCCTGCCGCATCCTGATAATCAGAGTCAATGGAGCGTCAACAGTTTTAGCACATGCATATTTCGTAATCAAGGCATCGCGTGGATCTTCGCGTACATACCTACATTATTCACCGCCTGGTCAGGCAAAAATACAATATATCACAGGTAAAACACAAAGTCCAAATTGATTGATATTGCACACTGCATTACATCCAAAAAAGTATTATTGGTTGTTGAAAACGCGATTTGGATAAGATACTATTAACAAACTGCAAAAACAAGAGCCATATATGAATCTATAGATGCACCAGCTGGGCGACCGGCTGACGACCCGCCCAATTAAGATGGGTTAGGAGTTTACCATCGAACCATACCCGAGTTGATGGTTCGGGTTTATTGACAACCTGGACCGCCAATTTGGAAACAGTTTGGTTTGGACCCCGACCCAGACCTGAAGTGATGGTCCAGACCCATTGCTAACATGATTCATGCGCCACAGAATTGTCATTCTGGTGATTACATTGCGATTCATCCAGTCCTCAAAAGTCGCCATCTCTGTGACAGTCATGATTGTAGTTGGCTGTTCCAGCTTGTCATCGTATCCTTCAATCATAACATACTCTTGCTTCTTCACCATACGTAGGGACACTGCAGTGGCCCATATGGCATAGTCCATGCGATTGTGCTTAGTGATGGTAATCAAGGTCAAACCCCTCTTACACAATCCTGATCATGTATCACTATCATCAGTTATCGTTGTCTCTCGGCCTTGATGTGAGCTGCCCAGCAGCCACCATCAGAACCATGGTAGAATGTGGAATTATTGCCCAGTATGTGGAGATGCTTCTGCATGACAATGTTGACCTCTGTTTGACAGACAAAGTGGAAGTGTTGATTGTGATTTCCCATTGTAAATGGAAGGGTGAATAACCTAGTGTACTGTGGTGCTTGCTCTGATAGTCGAGTGAGTGTGGGTGTATGTGAAGGTGTGTCTATTGTATGGTATAATGAAACTTCTCTCAACAACATAAGATTGATCGATGACTACTGACTCTAACTACATACTAGGCAAGTTATACCAGAGTCCTTGGCATAGTGATATCCATACTCCCAATCAGCTCAACAATCTTCTTCAATTTCTGTTACAAAGGCTTCATTATTATCCAATCAAGCATTTGTAACTTTCCATCAACCACAAAGTTACTCCACCCAATTTGTCATCTGTGTTTTCTTCTATGCTGCATATGGATGATTATTCCTGAGATAGTTCATAGACTAATTCACTGTGTGGGGCTAACAGTGCAGGTATTGGTATGTGTGGAATGGGAAGGTAGACCATAATGTATTGAGCCAGCTATCAAACTACTTTTCTCCACCTGAGTACCATTTTGGATGGGTCGTATCAAAGATTTTTGTATTTACTTCTTTTGGTTAAATAGACTCCCTACAGTATTCCTGGTTTACTTCCATCAGCTCAGTATACTGCACATGTGGTTGCATCTTGTATCATATGACACCATTGAACATCTCTTGCTGTTCATCCAACATCCTTTGCCTGGCAGCTCCCTCTGATTGTGTGATAACATCAAGCTTAGACTCACACAGGTTTCCACCTAGACTGTCACTCTGGGCTGTATTTATTGGTTTAATGATTTTGTCATGGCAGTGAACACTCATCATAGTTTTCATTCTCAAAAGGTACACTGGACCATTAGGTAAGAGCTGGGGTAACTTAGCATAGGGCAGATCGTAGGTATTCTGAGCTGAAACATTCACTAGCCAAGCACAATTAACCATTGGTAGCAATGTTAGGAGACGTATTAGAAGATTGATCGTATGGTGCTGAGCAGGCTGTTTGGTTCTGTTGTTTGTGTTATTTGTTGCCATGGTATTGTGCAATAGAGGTAAAATTCATATATCCTCGTAAGTGAATAGTATCCAATTACTTTAAAGTGCAACATTGTTTAGATGCATCAATACATATAACTAACTGTTGATCAGTCATATAGTGCTGTTGTTGAACACATGGGTGAGCAACTCTATATGGAGAAATATATGGTACAATCTTCAATACAGCTCAATGTGGCACTATGTAGGTAATTACCATGTGGTACATGCTTACTCATCCTCAGTCAGGTGCTACTTTCCACCCATTGGCTTAGATCTCCCTATTAATAATAGTATAGCAACACTGACAGTAGACATAGATTGACCTATATAATTGACAGTATTTAATTGTATGAATACTGCTTTTCATGTAGTCATCCAGTTCTGTAGTACATGTATACTATAGAAACTGAAATGTTTTTTCAAATAGTGTTTGAAGAAAGCATGAAGTGAAAAGTAGAAGGCTAACTGAAAGAATGTTATTTATGAGATAGTATTTAAAACAATTGAAGACTATCAGAAATTCACATTCACCAGAAATTAAAATAGTTGACTACTTGTTGAAATTATATAATTTTAGAAAATACAAAACTACTAAAATAGTATTGATATATTGCAACAATACTTAATATTTTTGTTCAGAGTATTATTTAGATGATTCAGTATTGATTGCTACTGTGAAAGTAGTATGCCCACTTATTAGATAAACATTATTATGATAAATAAACATAGATTGTGATGCTCAATGATTAGCGATAGCAGTTGCAAATGAAGTTGCTGTTTGATAGTGACAATTCTAACTATAGTAATTATAATTAGTATAACTAATTTATTATTGAAGTAAAGTTGAATAGAAAACAATTTCTATAACTAGTATACATATTTCAGATAGTACTTTAGGTTTTCTAATAGGTTTCTCTAGTTGCAAGTTTTGTAGAGATAACAATTTAAAGTGTAAAATAGATATTGCCAAAATTGTAATTAAAAAGAACAGTACTATCAATATTTACCCTCTGATAGTTTAAAAACTAATGAATCAAGGCAGCAAGAATTGAATTGAAGTTAAAAAAGTATCTAGCTTAGTATGTCTCAACATTACAGTATATACAAATATCTTTAAATGACTAGGGAAATTTCTTTCAAGTATATATTATAGTTAAAGAATTATTATTGTCTATAGTGAGATAGAGTTATACTATTAATTTATCATTTTTACCAGTATAGATTTAATTCAATTAGCAGACTTCTAAGTTTAATTAGAATTTTTAATGGTGGATAACAACATAGAATAAAAACAACAGTAGATTGTGTTAGTAGATTGAAATATTTGCTACATGCCATTCAATATATCACATCTAGATTAAAAGTATCATCTGAATATTGTAAAGAAGTTCACTAAGCCCCAAGATGACCCATTGTTGTATTCTTGAGATTGGTATCTAAAGTTCTTTTTGAAAACTAAATACACAGCTACTTTTGAATAACATAGTACTTAAGAGTATAGCCAGGTAATACAATTGTGGATGAGAAAAGTGGGGTAGTCTGAAGTGGTTAGTAGAGGCCAATATAGAGTATATTTTTTTTGTACTTTTGGGTTTAAAACCATGTCAAGGTGATGCATTACAAATTTGGTGACAATAGAGTCGCTAGTGGTGATATCAGAGATTTGTCGGGGAGTGTCCGGTTTCCACCTACTAGCTGGTTTCACCCTCGCGTACGTTAAGTTGTTTCAGGGGAAGCCGAGGTTACAACTCCGGGTAAGTGTTACCAACAATCCAAATAGCTTCAACACCTCCTCGCCTTCTCCCACACATCGTCTATTCCTCCCCAGAATTTTGGACTTTCCGCATTATTGACATTATACAAACGTGCATACAGTTAACTTTACCAGTTTGGCATCTCGTCATGATGGTGATCAAGCCTAGTGTTTTGCCGCTTATCCCACTTCCTTATTCTACAGTTCTCTTACCCGGCGTTGTTCGTATGTTATCACCTCTTTACCAATCTTGAATTAGATGCCTTGTGCTCGGTTAAGGATCGCGCAGCTAATGGGATTGATACGAAAGTGCGAGTCTTCATCTCTGACAGACGCGACATCACCGCACTGCTCAACAAGCTGTCCGATAACTCCAAAACACTAGATACGTCAAACGTAGCGATTGGAGTTATACCGTTGAGGCTTCCGCACGGCCTTGAAGATGTGTCGCGTGTTGTGCATGAAGAAGGCGATGAAGTAGAGAAAGGGTCGCAATGTAGTGGTACGGATTCCACAAAATCCATGTCGGTGTCGGCCCTGAACGTCGATCCGTCGTCCGCTACGGTAGACGAGCTCTTTACGCATGGAACGGTTGCGCGAATTGTAGGACTCGAGGGCTCCTCACATTGTCACTCTGTCGATGAGGTGAGGAGCTCCAGTTACAATATGGCGATTGTGGTGGAAGGTGTGAGCCGGTTTGCAGTAAAACAGTTCCGACAACGGACTCCATGGATTGAAGCTGATGTGGAACATTTCGTCGATGACCCTATTGCACCCAATGATGAGTACACGGTACAACATTTCTTGCGGCTTAAGGAGCTATCGAGAGAGCTTATTTCACTGCTGCGATCCAACAAAACTTGTGGTATTGGGTTACCACCGATAATTGCACGGAGATTGGAAATTCTCATCGCTAAGAAGGATGCGAACGATGCCGGCTCGTTGGCAGATTTTATGGTCTCGGCCGTTGAGGCAACGTTTGCAGAACGATTGCAGTTTTTGGCAGCTGTTGCGGTTCCTGCAAGACTAGAAAAAGCCGTCGTAATATTGTCGCGGCAAGTCGATAATCTCACTGCTGTGAAGCAGAGGAGGAATCCTCAAATATCGCCAGTTCCTCATTTGATTGTCATGGAAAATCGGAGAGCCACTCCAGCGGCTAGATCAAGGTTAAGGAGAGGAATTGCTGGTATGGGTAGTGGTGATGACGATGACGACGATGACAATGAGATTGAGGAACTGGCGAAGACATTGAACGACGCAGAGTTAAGTCCTGAGGCGAACAAAGCTGCCAAGAGAGAACTGCAGCGTTTGAAGAGAATGAGTCCTGTGCAAGCGGAGTATGGTGTTTGCAGGACATATTTAGAAACCCTCGCGGAGGTAAGTTAGCGTTATATCCCATGATGTGGTAGCCTACCGTCACACTATATCACTCGAGTCGATTCGTAGGTGACATTTGCGTCAGATTCCGTGGACAAAAACTACGGACGATCAGCTAGATAATACCACTCTTGCACACGCCAGGAAACAACTCAACAATGATCATTATGGACTGGGCAAAATTAAAAAGCGCCTTCTGGAATACCTGGCTGTTCTTCGGCTAAAGCGCCAACTAGAACAAGAGCGTGAATCCGCAGAATCGAATATCCAGACTGCGAGCAAGGAACTCGTGAAGGCCAGCGACGTAAAGCACGAAAAGACTTTTGGCATTCCCGCTGCGAATCAGGCGAGGGGGCGTATAATGGACAAATCACCAATCTTACTTCTTGTGGGGCCTCCTGGGACTGGAAAGACTAGTCTGGCAAAAAGCGTGGCACTGGCACTGAACAGAAAGTTTCACAGGATCTCACTCGGAGGCGTGCGAGATGAGGCCGAAATTAGAGGTCACAGGCGCACGTATGTTGCTGCCATGCCTGGTGTAATTGTTAACGCTCTTAAGAAAGTGGGGGTAGCGAATCCTGTTATCCTTCTTGGTGAGTTTTTCTCCTGTAGCTCTGCGGCAGGCGTGAGATAGCAGAATCACATTCGATTTTCATAATACCCTGTCAGGGGACTGCAGCGAGCGGTTCTTGCGGCAAGTGGGGGATTTAAATGTTAGAAATTTGCCAACACCTGCCCCCCGGCAGGTTTGAAATTCCTCCCTTAATATGCTGTCTCGCCTTATGCTCATTCCTCTTGTCTTAATACATATAGCCTGCAGCACAACTCAGTTGAAAATATGTGCTCTGAACACGTAGCTGACATCCTGTAGATGAAATCGACAAAGTGGGGGGAGCGAACTTCCATGGGGATCCAAGTGCAGCGATGCTTGAAGTACTAGACCCCGAGCAGAACTGGAGTTTTACCGATCATTACATTAATATACCGATTGATTTGTCCAAAGTAGTAAGTTACTCTACTCGAATTATATTTCCTGTCCGATTTCTCCGATGATTGATTCCTTGACATTGCTTCCTGCCCCAGCCGCCCCCGCTTCTGCATTTCTTTTTCCCCATTGTATGCCTATCTGCGTCCTAGGACCTTATTGTGGTTCTTATTCACGGCCTGGGATGCAGCCCGAGTCCTCGTTGGTGTGCGTAATGGCAGGGCTGCTGCTGCGTATCCACCGCCTAACCACCTTGTCTATTACAACCTGGCAATAGACCAGTTAAACTGGTGGGGTTGCACCATCTTGCGTAGTAGCTGCTAAGCAACACGCGCTCTGCCGTTGGGTTTGCTGATATTATTCATTTGATCCTTCCTCTGCAGCTAAGAGACAAGACAGTGTCGGAAATATGGCTAATCAATGATGACTTCACAGCTCTTCATAGCTACTGCGAATTCACTTGACACAATACCTCCGCCCTTGCTAGATCGCATGGAAACTATCCAGTTGTCTGGATATACCTCGCTAGAGAAGAAGCATATCGTATCTCAGTATTTAATTCCTAAGCAGCTTAAATCGAACGGTCTGAGTGCCGACCAGGTAGAACTGCCAGATGAGGTTATCCACAAGATCATCAATTCATACACTCGGGAGTCTGGGGTCCGAAACCTAGAGAGGGAGGTGGGGAGTGTGTGTCGGGCTAAGGCTGTAGAGTTCTCGGAAGCAAAGGATAACAATAACCTCGAGATGTACAAACCAAGGGTTGACCTTGCCGACCTGGAGGGAATACTCGGCATCGAAAGGTTCGACCAGGAGCTTGCAGAACGGAGCAACAAGCCAGGAGTCGTTACCGGGCTTGTGGCATACAGCATTGGGGGCACAGGGACGATATTATTTATTGAAAGTTCCTTTATGCCCGGCACAGGGCGGTTGCAGCTAACGGGGAAACTGGGCGAAGTTATCAAGGGTAACCATCGCGCATATTTCTCATGTCGTGTTTGACCGAAAAACCCCCTTGTAGCAGTTCCGGAAGGATGCATGCTTACTGGCTGTGCTGTGTGATAGAGAGCGTGGAAGTAGCGTTGACCTGGGTTAGGGCACACGCATATGTCCTCGGCTTAACCCACCACCCGGATGAGGATCTGATGAAAAACAAGAACTTACATGTGCACTGTCCCGCTGGCGCTGTCCCAAAGGTATGTCTGTATAGGACAACTTCCTTTCTTCGACTAAGCCCAACGTCCCGCACTTCGCCGCGGATCCTACGCAGCAATATACTAAAGCCATAACTAGGATGGCCCGAGCGCCGGTATGGCTTTTACCGTTGGTCTTATCTCTTTGTTTTCTGAGCGCCGAGTTCCGCCGACACTAGCCATGACCGGCGAGATGTCTCTACGGGGCAAAGTAACAGCCGTCGGTAAGTTACCATACTTGACTTTGGTGGCTACGATATCGCCACAATTCCAAAAACCCCAGGTGAACTGATATTAATAATACATACAGGCGGGATTAAAGAGAAGCTGATTGGGGCGCTTACGGCTGGCGTTAAGAAGGTGTTACTGCCAACCTATAACAGGAAGGATGTTAAGGAACTACCAGAGGAGGTTAAGAAGGGGTTGGAGATTAATTACGTCCGGTACGTCTGTATTGAAATTGGGATGAATATTAGTCCCCGCTGACTTTTGTCCTGTAGGAATATATGGGAGGCATTGAAGAACGTTTGGCCGGAATGGACAGTGGGAGGGGATAACATTTCGGCACTAGAGAGTAGACTATAGCGTTTATTTTTTTATTTTTTTAGGTATCATTTTTGAACTGTAGCGGTGTTTTTGGAAGTGCGTGAGATATATAGTATGGTAAGTGGAGATGCATTATGAACAATATTTTTTTCCATAAAAGCTTTGGTTTGTTGAATATATCATGCATCTAATCTGTTGATAGCTTGCTTTGCCATTTCGATATGATATTTCTTACTCTAAAATGGTGTATCCCTCTGCCGGTAAGTGGGTTTGGACCCAGCAATGGGCCCGCTTGTAAAATCCCATTTTCACAACCACAACTCAACCAAATGAGTCCAGAAGAATTAAATAATTCTACACACACTAGACAATATGTAAAAAGGAAGATAGTAATGGTGTAGAGCACAGACTGACTGTACCCTGAGCAGTAAACAGCCATGTTTCACTTCCATTCAACCAACCCCATAATGTCTGTGCTTTTCAGAGTGGAAACAAGTTGTTTAATATTCTACACCAGTAATAGTAACATGTCTAAGTACCATATGTACAGGTTAGAAGGCTCATTGTAACCTGGTTGATGTGTACAGTAAAGTAATTGCCAGTGGCATCAGTCAAGTGATAACCCATAAAGTTAATTTGCTCCAGAATTTTGTATATTTTATAATTTCATTGATTCCAGTGATATCTAAATAGCTGATAGCTTGTTGTCCATAAGATTGGAACTTATTGGTGGGAAATGACAAGCTAATTATCATAAATCATGGTTCTAGTCAGCCCCACAAAAGCACAAATTCGATATGTTTCCCTGAAAAGTCACCAAACACATTCACCAAATCCTGCATAAGAAGTTATATATGATGTTCTAGGTACTCAACACTCTATTGGTGGTGCTCTAGCGGGAGTCATAGTTGGTGATTGAGGTGGGATATCAAAACAGGCACATAGGATCCGTGTATACTCAGTAAACAAGTCCACTACCTGCCAAGAAATAAAATAATATAGTACTATCTTTGTCATATCCTACTCTTATATACACCACCCTTAGTATGGTCTGAAATAATATATTTTACCCTTACTGTCAATGCCCTGCTTCGGTAGAGTATCATTCAGTATGTCAATACTTCAGTTCAATATACTAAACACACCCGATGGAAAATGATGCTGTCAGTGAATATGTACATTAGCAAAAGTACAAATCAACTATAGACTGTGCTACGTACACATCCACACACACACAGCTCATAGCAAGCTTGCTGTCAATCCCTGTGTGATGTGCAGCTTATAGTCATCTATAGTTGATTCCTAGAGATGTGCACGTGGACTCTGGAACTATATACAGCAGGCAGCTGGAAATGGACCTATACCTGTCTTCACTGCCTGCAGTCATGACTGCTATATCGGTACCGTATGCTATCGCTTAGAGTCCACTTGAGACCCTGCTTGAGAGCCTGCTTGAAAGCTTCTTTCAAAGCCTGTTTGGGAGCCGTCTTGAGAGAACCTCACATTGAAAGGAGTAAAGTTTTCCACCGCATGCTTTTGGCTGATGGAACACCATGGGTTTGTGGAAGCTTTGGCTACTAGAAGGCTCTAAGTGTGTGGAAGCTTTGATGCTAACATTGACGTAGCCAACCTACTTGTCCGAGTGCGACTGGTACTATGATCACCGTCACCAACACCATCATCATCAACATCATCATCAGCACTATCATCACCATAAGCATCATCACTATCACCATTATCACCATCAGCCCCGAATGCGCACATACACCCCCACAATGTGTGTTAGTAACAGGTCCAGGTAGCCTGCTAGCGTTCCGGGTTAGGACCGGAAAGATGGTTTGGTTCAGTTCCAGACCCATCCAATAACCTGACCCGCTGTGTCTTGCTGGGGTTGTTACCCGGACCGGACCTAGAACCGTGGGTTTGTGGCTGGGTTGGAACCGGACCACAGTTTCAACTTTACTGTTCCTACAGCTTTGGCTGCAACTAGGTTTTTGAGTTCTGATCATATCATGACATGATGAATAAGTAGTTTTGCCAGCTCTTTCACCTCCGGCATTCAGATTTGTGATCCGACTGATATCCGTTGAGCGGCTGTGAAATAACGGCCAATATTATGTGATATTCGCGGGTTTTCGATAGAGACTTGACAAATATTGGTCGGATCGCAATCTGAAAGCTGGAGGTGAAAGAACACCCAACACTGCACAATCTATGCATTGATTATGTCACGATATGATCAGAACTCAAATACTTAATTGGAGCCAACGTTGTAAAGTTGAAATGCCGGGTTTTTGGTGTGAGAACTGGCCCAATTGCAATGGTCCGGGTTTTCGTGTGGTAAAACCTGTTGTAACGGTTAGGTTCCAGTCCCAACCCTAACCCGGAACCATTCTAGCTGGTTGGAACCGTTGCTAACACTACCCACAATCAGTGTGAAGTGAGAAGTAGATTCCACTGGAAAATTGGAGTTGGAGGTCTGCTCTCCCCAAGATTCAATTATCTACCTTTTTTACAGAATGTCAGGCTGCAATTGTCAACACCAGGACCATGGGGCATTGTGAGATCCTGCCGTGGTGGCTTTGTTAAGATTCAGATTGAGACTATCATATTGACTGATGTCATGATATCAGCTACCGCTACCTACCTCCTGGTACCCGCTGGCTGCAACCCAGCAAGTCTCTGGATTGAACACCTAGGAGCATACATCGGAGCATATAGTCAAGTGAGATCAGCAGTGACTTGGCTCTGGAGAGTGTACTTGGGAGCATGCGTGGGAGTGTTCTGTGAGCGTCTTTCGGAGAGTACAGTCAAGCAAACTGGGAGTGTCATCCAGTGCAAATGGGAGTGTACTTGAGAGCATGCTCAGAAGTGTGCTTGAGAGTGACTTGAAGCATTAGAGGGTACAATGAATTGCATTTGGCAGTTTGGTTGAATGCAGCATGATGTATAGTATCAAGTGTAAACAATCACATGTGTATCATAGTAATCTAGTCAACGCACAGGTCCATAGGATCTCATAGTGCCACAGGTCAAACATGCTATGGATTTCCGCCCCAGAAACAGCTTCTCTATGAGTTACACATCGCATAAGGTCATTTTTCACAGTGTGGGTATAGGTATCTGTAATGGAGCACTTTCACATTGATGACATTGGTAATGTTTTCACTCTTTTCAGGTCTCTCTAGCTTGGTTTGAATACTGAGGTGCCAAATAAGAGAGATAATACATGCCATTTACTACGTTTGAAGCTGTAAATTTTTGTAATTATCCTCTGCAATTCTATATGGAATAGCAGATATAGCAGATAAGAGTCACCAGTGGAATTGAATATATTCATTGCAGTATAGGCTTTAACACTGCAGTTTAAAGTAGATCCATTTAACAGAATGGTAGTTTGTAAGTTCCCACATAGTTCACTCTATGGTATATAGAATAGTATCTGAGTTAACTTGTGCAATATGACTCTGAGGATTACCACAGAGTAGTACAGGCTACCTCCTAAAAGCATTGCTATGATCAATTACTAATATTGCCAAAAAGTCTATTATTCGTGTGATTAAATGATCTGGTTGCCATGAATGGTTGTTTATAGCCTGTCTGAGAATGTACAACAGTATGAAATTATTGTAAGTAATTCAAAACCACTGCATTGGCAGATATATAATGTTATCATTGACTGATGGCAAAATACAGTTATTGAATAGTAAGAAAAAAATTTAAGTGAAAATATATCAAAAAGTAATTATATAACAATTTACATATTTTGCAGGTAGAGAAAAATTAAAAGTGATTTACTGAACAAAAATATGTATGGTTGGTTTGTAATTAATATTGAATTCGATACTAGTTTACTGTTTGTACTTAGAATCTTTCTCCTCCACTTAACTAACTCACCATTTATATATATGTGAAAGAAAGTCTAACTATCTCTGTATATATGGTACTGATATGAAAGTATAAGATATCAGAATTTGGCTTGTATTTGGCTTCCGATTCTTTTATACCTTTTTTCAGTATACCATGCGTTGCAATTGACACATTGGAAGTATTGTCATACATGTCTCAAGTTTGATACTTCTATACATAATTACAATGCATTGCAGATTGTAGTATTTGAATTAGTTTCAGATATATTATGATCATATTCTGTTCCAATAATCATTTCTAATATCTTCTATTTAAAACTATTTCAACCTATATTAAAATTGGATTTTCTTTTCTAACAACTCGATTTAATCTAATTTTATGCTTAAATTTGTTTTTATAGCTCTCAATGCTTCTATGGCCTTCTTGTAATATACCCAGTTTATCTAATTCTAGTATTGGCTAGTAGTACCCAGAATAATATGATTTCAACATGTCAGTTAAAATTTTATTACAGTATAACTTCTTCAATTTACATCTGTAACTTCTGATGTATGCTTATCAGTTTATTGGATTTCTGTCATGACATATTGTACTAGTATTCATATGGAAACTATATTAATTTTTCAGTTCAAAATATCAACTTCCAATTTTGTTGTTCTATATTCAATCATTTGGTTCCATTTTAGCTAGACAGATTAATAGGCTTTTAGCAGCCAGAAAATGAGTAAATAATGTAACTCTGATGGTAATTTCATTAGTTTACAGGATGTTTATGATTTTGATTGTTTTCAATATTAAGTAAATATTGCAAGCAAATACTATTGTTGGTAGACTGAGGTGATATCGCCTCTTCTGCCACTATTAGGAACTACTGTGTACTCCAACTATTTATTTTCTTTTGTTGAAGTATCTGCACAAAAGTTTCAAATCATCCTTGTATCCACTTTTTTGCATCTTGACAAGTTTTGCTTTGTGATTATTTGATTTGTATTTAGGTTTTTTTAACTTTCAAGTCATATTGCATTCTGATGTTTCCTCTTTTTAAGAATCTCTTTCAGAAACTTCTAATCAATCCCTTCTAACATTTCCAAAACAATTTTTTACTGGTGTACCAATTTTCTTTGCACTAAGTATTAAATATTAGAATTAACTTCAACTTATACCCATACTTTTGGTTGTTTAGAGTCCATTCATTAGATTTCCATAGTAACATGGTTACCGAAATCTCTTCTGGAATTCGCTTTGAGAATCAAGTTACACTGCCAATATGTAAACATATTAGGATTTACATCTCCAGTGCTGGACACTGTTGGCTGTTCCTTACCGGTTGTATTTCAAATATGACTACTGACTGAACTGCTGCTACTTAGTGCTTTTATTTATGGTATTCAACAATTTTAATCTTAACCAATAAGAATATTATTTAATTTTGAATCTTTTAGTTGTGCAAAAATCTTATTTCAATAGTTATATAGAGCTAATTGACAATTAAGTGAAACTCTTTATCATCTAGATATAATTTTACTATATAGTAACTTTTGGTTGCTGATTGAGATATTAGTTTTCTTTTGTAATATATAGTTCTTTTATTTCCATATGTACACCATTTTATGGTTTTTAGAACATCAAACTAGCAGGAAATTTTCTGCACCTATAGCCTCTATATATTCGTATATCTCTCTACTACTACTATGTTTTGCGCAACATTTTCTTCTACTACCATATGTGCAATATTGCCAATTTACAATATGTTTTCAGATACACGATCTTTATGTTTCCCTCGGGTAAACAACTCTAAATATTACACAATGTAAAGACTTGATGATTCTGGCAACTACTGTGGAACTCCCAGTTCTATATCTCCAATATTCTATATCTTTGTATATAGCAATATAATTACTTGAATTCTTTTAGAAAGCTTTCCACCCACCTTACAGGATTATATGTAAACTCAATGTCAATTATTCTTCAAATCAAGTTTCCACTTGCCATATGTAGTGACATTCCCATAAGGTCTAATAACAATACTGTTATGTGATTTCCCATCTTTTTCATATCATCTACTTGTATCATCAACCTTCCAAATTCATTGATTATGAGTTGTCTCTTTCTGCATCGAAACTGACCATTGTATAGCAGTCTTTTTCTTGCACAGTTCTCAGTTACCAAGTTGTCTGCTATCATTCTGAATATGATTTCTACACAATGTTACAGTAATATCACGATATAAACTCTGGCCACTCTGTTATCTAGCTGAACTTGGATGGAAATAGTAATACACTTTGCCTTATTTGTAATACCTAAATACACTCCAACTCTGTTTCAGATTTTGTAATTGCCATTTGTTGAACTGAGCTTCAGTAGTGTACATAATCACATCACTTTGATTTGCACTGAGCAGATACTCTATAGACTATGTGTCATCTTACACTTTGACTCAATCAATTATATATGAAAGTTGTTTACAACAAGTCATATGTCCAGACATGAGTATAATTTACACCATATTTCTTATAACTTTTAAGTACTGATTGTAGTTGAATTCTGTACCTATATGTGGATGAGAGTGCTAGGTGTCAATTAGGTTTTGAGACCATCTGGGACCAGAACATCTTGCAGACTACCAATGATAATTCTCAAATGCAAAGAGTTCAGATTCCTATATGTTTCCTGATATCCCCCCCAACTGCACATGTGGCAAAGATGGCTGTTCAGATTGTGATGGCTATAATTACTGCAGTGTTAGATTCAGGAGATATAGAGAATGAGAGAAATGGATAATCTCAGCAGAATAAGTTCGGACGTAGTATGATAAGCTGTTTGGGTGGAATTTGTATCAATATCTGGTCATGGCCTTCAGAGATGTAACAGTAGAAAGTTACACAGAACATAGCGGACTGAATACTGTATTGTGAAGCTGTATTCCGCTGAAATTGTGAACTGGTCAAACTGTGATCAGTCCGGTAGAATGCAACATACAGTATGGTATTCGGAATTCCCATGGGGAGTGTGTGGGTAATACACGACTGATATTTCAGAGAAGTTGGCAGATACAAAATACAACCCCTGAGGAGAGCAGCTGATTGTCCTCAGGTATAAACAGCATATGTGACTTGGAACTATTTGAAAGACTGGTGCATTAGCAAAATGTATAATGGTCTAAAAGCCACATGGAAACCTCCCAGACCTGTAGTCAAGATCCTATGCAATTGGACAAGTTGGAGTGTTATATTTCAGAGCAGCAGAGACCTCAGTCCAGGTTGGTGGGAGAGATTGAAAGCAACTGAAACTTCTGCACTGGTCAATGGCAGATTTTATAATTGGTGCTGCATTCTCACAGCACTTGTCCCTAGAGTCTCAGGTCCCATAACCACAAGCCGGTTCATAAATCATATCCATCTCTGATAGTCGTTTGTATTTCAGAATGACAGGATGATTTGTTGTATTATAATATAGTATATATTATCGATCCAAGTCAATTAATATATATTCATACAGTGAATAAGGCTGCAGATAATACTTGAGTACAGTTGGTTGACAACCTGGGGATGGTAATTGAGTGAACCTAGAGATGAACTTTGACATGGTGATTAAGTGAGTTTTGAGGTGCACTGGCAGGCTGTTATGATGTGAACTTTAAGATACACTGAGAGGCAGTTATGATGAAACTTGGCAGCTTGAATGGGAGGTGGTGATGGAGTGAGTTCAGAGATGTACATGAACGCTGTTATAATGTGATGGGAGTGATGAACCTGGAGGCTATAATTGAGTGAGGTGGGAGATGCACTGGAGGTTGTAATCAAGCAGGGTTGTTGATGTACTTTGAAGGCACAGAGGAAGGCAAATTGGATGCGAACATGGAGGTGGTTGACCTGGAGGTGTTAAATTGACAGGATCATGTGACAGGAGCTGAGACTTTGCTTCTTGGTTAACTTATACTCATCACAATGTTGAGACTAGAGTACTATATGGTACACCATGAGATAAGAGACTTGCTGGAAGTGGAGGACCATCAATCTTAGGTTGATTTGTTACCTAGTTTGGTTATGTACTCCGTTAAATACTGTACTGGATTTGATTCTATACTGGGTTTATTTCTGTACTGGGTTTGATTCTGCACTGGGTTTGATTCTGTATTGGGTTTTGTTCTGTACTGGGTTTGATTGTGTACTGGGTTTGATTCTGTACCGGGTTTGATTGTGTACTGGGTGTAATTCGGTACTGGGTATGATACTGAACATGGCTTGATTCTTGATGTGATTTTATTCTGTATTCAGTTTGATTCTGTATACAATACAGAGTGTGATTCTTTACTGGATTTAATAATCTACTCAATTTGATTTCATACTCAGTTTGATTGTGTTCTTGGTTGTCTATTGAACTCAGTTTGATTCTGCACTGAGTCTGATACTGGACTGGGCTTGAATCTGTATTGGGTTTAATTCTGTACTGGGTTTGACACTGTACTGGGTTTGTTTGTGTACTGGATGTGATTGTATAGAGGGATTGATTCTGTATTGGGATTGATTGTGTATTGGGATTGATTCTGTATTGGGATTGATTCTGTATTGGGATTGATTCTGTACTGGGATTGATTCTGTATTGGGATTGATTCTGTATTGGGATTGATTCTGTATTGGGATTGATTCTGTATTGTGGTTGATTCTGCACTGGGGTTTCATTTGTACTTGGTTTCATTTGTTACTTGGTTTGATTCAGTACACATTATAATTCTGGACTCAGTTCGATTCAGTACTCAGTTTCATTTTGTGCTCAGTTTGACTCGGCAAACAGTGGGATTCTACCACTAGTTTGATTATACACTTGATTTGTATCAACATTCAGTTTTATTCCATACTCTGTATGATTTTGTACTCACTGTTGATTGCAGTTCATCGTATGGAGACCTCATGAGGGATCACTTGACTTTGTACTCTCAGGTGCTGTTAGTGGTGTGGATGAGGAAGACACAGATGAGAGGAGATTAGGGAAATCACATGAGAAACTGGAACTTTAGAGAATTTTGCTTCAGTTGCACACTTATGAGTTAATTCCTGAGTGATCTCAACTGACCACATGCTGAAGAGAACTGTCAACTCTTGTCACGTTCCCATAATTGTAAGTTAGCTAATGAATACAGTGTTCAGATCTGCCTACCTATTTGCTGCATCATGATCAAACACCTCCAAGTGAATCCTCCAAACCCTCTCGATCACACTCTCCAACTGCATTTCCAATCTTGCTTCAATATGCTCTCCAATTGCATCTCTATGTCCACCCCATAACAGCTTGCACAGTGCATCTCTAAGCTCACCCAATCATATCCTCTAACTGTATCTTTAAGTTGACATGATTATGGTTTCAAAAGTGTATTTCCAAACTTGCTTGAGTATGACCTCCAAGTACATCTCCATGTATACATGGTAACCCCTCCCCAAGTACTTAGCTAAGTTCACTTGAACCAGCCCATAATGTGTATATCTAAGTTCATGGGATCATAGCCTCCAGCGCATCTCCATATTCACATGCATGCCATCTTCAGTTACTCCTCTGATTGCTCTGAAATAGTACCTGCAGCTAGTGTAGCAGACTGTGTGTAGATAGTTTGGTATGTAGATATATAAATCAGAATCCAAACTGAAAAGATGATATCAAATGGTTTAATGATGAGCAGAAAGTATGATTTCCCTGTGTGCCTAGAGCATTCAGAAACAGTATATCAAATTGCCCTGTCTGGTCTAAAGTGATTTGCTGTGCTCTGAATATTGCAGCCTGTAATCGGAGGTGCTTCTCATATTGTCATCAGCGCTGCAGAGCTGTTGCTGATAATTTGGCAGCACTCCAAGGTTCAACTGAATGCCACTGCATCAGTCCAGTTCGACTACCAGCATTGTTGGCTGTTTTCTGCTCCATACCTGATAGCCACTGCATCAGCTCTATTATCTCCATGATTTGACTCTGCTGGGATTCAGGTCTGTCAACTGCCACATACTCCTGGAGCGTTGCAGTAACAAAAATACATTTCACTGATGTGGTAGCCAGTTGGTAGTGATGTATCCAAAAAGTATGTTGACACCTTCATTGTAAAAATAAGCAACAATTATTCAGAGCTGTACTCTGCGCCCATTGAATACTGAAGCTACAGTCATGACAACCCTGTTCCTGTATCTGTAAGGCTCATTAACAAAATATAATTTAATTACTAGCAACATCTGGCAGTATCTGTATGTTGTTAAACCAACATCATGAAATTGTTGTATTTCAACATTCTAGTACCAAAGCAGTAGACTTCAGGTGCCCAAGACAGTGCTGGTGACGATCTTCTGAGTATCAGGAAATGCAACTAAGCTGTCAAAATAGACCTCGATGTTGTGTAGAGGAGGTTGGAACTGGTTATCCGTTTTGGGAATGCATCTAGTTTATGTTGTCATTAGATACTAGTTAGTATTGAATATCTTTAAATCTCATGTATTTAGTTTGCATTCTTATTTGTCAATCTATGTATCTATCTATCTCTGTTAATCTATCGATCTATCAATCTATTCATGTATCAATTCAACAATCCATCTATCTATCTATCTGTCTATCTATCAATCTATCTATCTGTCTACTAATTAATCAATCTATCTATCTATTGTAATACAATGTATCAGCACTAGGTGATGCAAAGGATTTTCGGGTAATTGATGGTACATCATGTAGATGGCGATAGAATTCCATGGCTGCAGACAGTTGCTTCACCAGGATCTGGTACCTGGAGTGTGTGATTGAACATGCTTGCAGTTCCATGTGAGCACTGTAATTAAATGATCCTAGAAACATATTTTGGAGGCAGAGATTGACTGAGTTTAGAGATGTTCATGTAGATCATAATTAAGAAAGTTTGGAGATATGTTTTGATGTCACAATTGACTCAGTTTAGAGTTCATTTGCAGGCTGTGTGTGAGTAGACTTACAAATACAGCTGGAGGCCAACATGGCGTGAGTTTGGAGATCCACATGGAGGGTGCAATAGTGTAAACTTGAAGCTTTATTTGGGGGCAGCCAAACTGGAGGCAGTCAATGGTAAGGAAGGCATGGTGGAAGCGGAGACTCTATTCATAAGTTTTGTCATACTCATCGCAATGATATCAGAGTTGACTTTACTATTCTGCAAATTGATAGCAAACTGAAGGAGATTGATCTAGAGGAGGTACACCATCAGTGGAGTCAATATTTAGAAGACAATTCACAATCATAGGAATGCTGGGAAGACTGGTTGTGAGCTGAATATAGTCAATATTGGGTGAATACTCTACATGGTGATAACTCATAGTCACGAAAACAAAAGATTGAGTAGGATTATATAACTATGTATTCCCAGACAGTGGCAGACTGATTGACAAGAAATGAAGATATTGCTGATAGAGATGGGAGAAGACTATCAAAATAATGATTACTAGCTGGAATGTAGAAGAGTTTTGAGTACAAGAGTCAATTACCAAACTTCTTATGTCAGTTAGAACTCCCAACATGGCAGTTACCTTTCCCGATATCAGGAGTGCTTATTTCAATTAGGTAGATTCAGTACTTATTTCCCCATCCACTTATATATTCTCCTTTTTCATCCTCAATCTCTGTCTCCAAAGTACAACCCCACCATCAACTGAGGATATAATGTTAAATCACTCCACTCTACCTTCCAATATCTGAATTATCAATCAATAGTAAGTACAGCATTCACCCAAGATGGAATGCCTCCAACTCTCAACCTGGTTTTTAACATATCTGTTGGCATGTCTTAATACAGTGTACATTCTATATGATCCTATGAATACAAGTTAGTCTGTTACCTTTACCTTTCAACTAATTTGATCAAAGATAACTGTCTCCAACTACACATTCAAGTGTAAACTATTACACTCACTATGGAAGTGTTACCAACGGTTCCCGGATACCTGGCCGCAGTGTGGGTTGGAACCGGATCAGTGGCCCCGGTGCAGTTGTGGAACCGAGAAGGAACCGAACTACCCGATGATGAGCGGTTCCAAACAGGAACTGTAACTATAACCGCCGTTTTTTAGCCAGGTTTTGAATACTGCAGAGCCTCATTTTTGTGAACTCAGAACTTTGGCTCCAATTAAGTATTTGAGTTCTGATCGTATCACAATATGATATATATGTAAAAGAGGCAGTTGTGGATGCTCTTTCACCTCCTGTTCTCCAATTTGCAATCAGATCACTATTCGTTGAGTCACTGAGAAATACCGCCAACAGTGAGCGTTCCTAGCACTGACCCAACAAATATTGATCGGATCACAAATTGGACAATACAACGCGAAAGAGCATCCACAATTGCAATGTTTTCCTTATTCATCGTATTGTGATACAATCACAACTCAAATACTTAATTGGAGCCAAAGTCTAAAGTTCGCAAAAATGTTGAACTGGCCAAAAACCGCGGGTTCAGTGCGGTTCGGTATTTTGCTGGGGTAAAACCCATTCGACTGGTTCCAGTTTAGTTCCAACCTGGACCCGGAACTGAACCGCAGATTTGGAACTGTTGCTAACACTGCAGTATGGGCATTGTCAAGTTCAATCAAACACGGTCTCAAAGTTGGTCTCCAAACTTAACCAGTCTCCAACTTCAAAGTACATCACTAAGTCCTGTTAAACTTGCTGGAAGGTTAAAGATGACTCTGCCAACAATTACAATGTAACTTGTTTTATATGTAGTTAGCGCCACTAGTTATTGATCAACCTTATATTGATCAATATATCTGATTACATTGCACAATAGATATACTATCGCTTATCCATTCATATACTCAACTCCACGAGTATCCACCACTGTTCAATGGATCATGAGCTCTGACTATTGTAAAGGTATAATGAGACACAATTTCATTGTATTTGTCAAGTGGAGGTAAACATTATCACAGAGATACATGTCCACAAGATGAGATAGCTCCTCCCACCATGTTTTGATGGGAGCTGCTGGATGACTACTGTACAGCCTGAGAGAGAACAATAACTGGCGCTTTTGATACATGATCGGAATAATGCAAGATGAGTTCAACCACAATTGCAACAACACTTTCAATAGCACTATCTCTTTTCAATCTTCAACTGAGATGGCTCTACTTCTCAAGCAGGATGACATGGATGGTACTTACTGGGTATACAATCAGAAGCTTAAAGAGTGAGCTTCAAATGCAACTGCTAGAGTGATGGCAGCTTTCAAATACACAATGAATTGCCATGGTGTTGTAAGATCAATTGTTACACAGTATATGCAGTCAAGAATGCAAGCCGCAAAAATGGTTGCTAACAATGAAAACACAATTTGGAATGAACTTGCATCAGGTTCACAGTGAACATTAAGGCTAAAGATATATAAGTTTTGAAGAGACATGAAGGGTATCCAGTTATTGGACTGCAGTGAGATGCAGAACAACTCATCACAGATCAATTGGAAAGTCCAAGGATTACAATCCCCACCCAAGGCTGACAAGTGCTGTCACTGATGCTGCAAACAATTCTAAAACTACAAATACTTTCACCAATACTAGAGCGGAAGCACACAGCTTCTACCTCATTGAGGGATTTCAAGATGTGATGAGTAGTCAGTGTTCTTGGATTTCACAAAGGACCAACAAAGGACAAAGACTTAAATAGTAGACGATTATGGTATGAAGCTTGTTGAAATGGCTGCTGCAATTAAAAGTTTCAGTGAGGATGCTTCAAATTGTCTACTTTACGCACAGAAGGTGGCAATGCCTGCAAAAGCAGCAATGGTAAAAAAAAAGACCAAAGAAAATCAAAGGATTGAGAAGCATCAGAGGAAGAACGATGTTGGCAAAATATGAGGGAGAATCACTGAGGTGTTAATGCCCAAGCTGTGAGGAAATCTTCTGAAGGTTGCTGAAACTACTGCAAATATGTCAACAGAAATGATGGCTACATTGAATATTACCACTCCAACTGAGAACTATCAGATGGTGGAGAGCTCGATTGCTTTATCCCAGTATTTGGTTCAACAATTGCAGATGCACAATGGACAACTTCAGGCGACAAAGAATACGTATCACCATTATGGAGCAACTTTAAAAATTAGAGAATGGCAAAGGGATCCAATCAGAATGTGTAGTTTGTAGCTGGATATCGATGTGTTTGATTGATTAGCTATCTGGCTCATTGCAAGATGCAAATGATCATATTTGAAGAAGTGGTAAATTTGCCCAAATTATTTAATCTCAACTCACAGTCTCAGATTCTGGACAATGATTTCAATGTCAAACTTGTGAATAACCATGGTCTCAACATGTAAAATCAACATGGAAAGATGGTTACCACTGCACTCTAGATTAATGAGCAATTTGATCTGGTGTGAGTTTGAAATGTGTTCTGAAATTAGTTACTGAATACACAAATAGTAACAATGACGGTGGCCTGCTGGCACTTTGGATGACTGGGTATGCATCACATCACAAAGTAGAAAATCAGAGCGAATGGCCATGGTACTGGGCCCCTGTCACTCTCAAGGCTTTGGATATATTGCCAATAATCACCAATGATTTCAACTCAACTGGGATCTTTGATTGCAAGAGTTGCATCAGATGCTTAGTAGTGAGAACACTCTATACTTACAGGTGTGAAGATGCCACTACGCTCCTGCAATATTTGTATTGAGATATATGCCATTCATTGAAAACAGCAGTTGGAGGAGATCAATACATGCTGCTCATTATTGAGCATGATACTAGATACTCTTACTAGTACAATTTGATGTAAAAGTTGGAAGACCAAGAGAAATTTACCGTGTGGTAGGCTCTTGGAGACTAGGAGTTAGGCTACCAAGTAAAGGAATTTTATACAAATGAAGGTGGTTAGTATAGATCTAGGATGTTTGCTGATTATCTACAATTAGCATTTATACTAAACGAAAAACTATATCATCTGTGACCCAACCTAATGGAGTTGTTCAATAGGTATACCATATGATCCTCAAATTTAGAAAATGCATAGTGGATCATGGTATAATATTCAAGAAGTACTGAGCATTTGCAATCTCAGTAGTTGTTTATCTTACAAACCATACTCCAAAAATTTGAAAGTTGGTCAGACCTCTCAGATGGTCAGACATGAATGGAAATCATGTTTGAAGCATCTCGGTGTGTTTAGATGCTTGGCTTTCAGACACACTCTTAATAAGCAACGAATAACGCTGAATTAGAGAGTCTCTCACATACATATTGGGTATAGTATATCAATGAATGTAGTATATTAGGTATAATTTATTGGTGACATCACTTATCGGCCCCAGAGATGTAGTATTCAGAGAAGAAAGTAGTACGGAGCATAGATTGGTGCAGATAAAGCGATTTTGCACTAGTACTTTTACAGAAATGTACTCGAAAAACTGATCCCCACAGGGAAGCAACCAGCTGAACATTAAATGGAGAACATATTAGACAACAAATTACCTCTGGAGACTCTGAAGAAAATGTAGAGGTCACCAGATTTGACTGCCCTTGAGACATCACTTGCAGTTGCATGGAAGCTGCTGGCCAAAAATAAGGTTGGAACCATGCTGGCAAGTTGTCAGTAACTGCACCATTTACTTTCAAAGTTAAGAAATATAAAGTGATGATTTCCATACAAATTGCAACTGCAATCTTCAATAATCATAATTACAAGGATTGAATTGCTTATACACATTCTAACACAACAGCACCTGAGTTTCCACCAACAAAGCATTGGAATACAGCAATGACAGGAATGCAAGATGCAATTGGTCAGTAGTCAGTCTTTGTATAGTTTGTGGAGCTTCCAAAAGAGAGAAAGTATAGTGAAGCAACATGGTATAAAATGTCAAGTGTAACAAAGCAGGTAATAGGCTGTGGTTCAAGTCCAGTCAAGTCTGCAGAGTAAATAACCAAATTGCAAACCTTAACTGACAGACTGCTTGTTGACTGACTGCACACTAGGGACATATTTCGCTGGTACTCAGAATTGCAATGGCGTACAATCTCGAGATATGTCAATAGGATCAACATATGACTGTCCTAAGAGTCGACATTGCAGAAGAGAGTTTGATCCACCCACTACAATCCCAATTTTGTTTGCTCCAAGCTGGAAGCCTATACAATAATCCAAGATTAACAAATGCTTTGTGCAACATCAAACTGCACATGACAGAGTCTGATTATAGAGTACAGCTGGATGACGATGATGTGGATAGCACTGTTCAGAACTGCATCTTCTCGATGGGGTTTGTCACATTATGAGCCAACTGTGGACTCCATACCACGGATAACGATATAGTCTCTTCTACTGTGTCTATGGATGAAGTCAAATATGTCATGATTTCTATCAAGGGCTTGATTGGACTCATCAAGACTGAGATGAAGAGGATATTCTGAATGCAAGATCTTCGAGAGTGTTATTGAATGCCAGCATGAATATTCAATGGAATCAGAACTATGACATGTTCAATGTGAATGGAACATCCATTTCTGATGCCACTGCTTATATTTACATGTTGCGCACTTGGAGATACAGCAATATTTGAAGTAGATTGAATAATATGAAGGATTTGGATCTGGAGACCCGAGGGTAGAAATGGAGTATTATCTTAACATTCAATCGAAGACATGGTATATCTTTCCCAGATCTTGGTTTCACCCACTTGCATCAAGTTTTTGAAGATTCATGCAATTTGTCTGGTTTTCCATTACTGTGTATTCCATCATTTCTTCTCCTATTGTTCTTATACACCTAGAATGGGGACAGCTGTTTCCTCACATATTCACTTCGTATGCCATATGAATAGCAATTGAGTATTGACGATGGGCTGTCTATGTTCTAACTGTATCATTGTACAACAAATGGAGCCCACAACAGCAGTCTGGTTTGAAACACTGAGCATGGATTCATTAGAATGTCCTGAACAAGATAATACAGGGAAACAGTTTAAGATGAAACAAAAGGAAGTTACCCACTCTGTGAGTGGAGAGAACACTGAATGAAATAACAATGCTAATAGGGCAGTGTATACAATGTCAGATTGGAATACAAGATCTGGTAGAGGTGGGTATAGTGAGGTCACTAATGAACATGGCACCATCTACAGTGCAGGATGATTAGCAAGCACAAAGTATCAACTTCGCAAACAGGATGAATACCGAGGATCAGGCACCAACTCAATATCACCACAAAAGACAGCAGCTTGTTACCACAACAATAACTGAGAATCAGGTACACACCTGATACCAGGATGATAGATATCAACATTGTAGATTGGATGAACTCAGAGAATTATTGCCTGCCTGATACAGGGAGGAGCAAATACAACTCAAATTGAATGTCTCCCCTGTACTAAGGATGATACTAATCTGATTGAATATCATTAAAATGAAATGGATGATTATGGTGATATTATGTTGATTAGTGCTGAGGATACTTCTGCATATTGGAGAAGGGTTTGTTGCAGGCAATTGAATACAACAGATTGAGTACATGGCAGCAAATTAAGAAACAATACTATGAGAGGTGGCACAGCTGGGCCAAAATAGAAATGAAAGAAAGAGCTCACCTCAAAAAGAGTGCCAATGAACTCTAGCTCCCCTTCCAAAAACTCAGCGACTAGTAATTGACCTCAAATCACCAAATATCTCCAAGTTGCCACTTGAACCAGCATCCTGTCTCCAAACTGCTAGTACAGTAGCGATTACAATGTCGACTGACCACGCTTGATCCGATACCACCACTGCCAGATCTAGTGGATTCAAATGATACCACTAGTGCTGGGCCCACTAGTAATGACAAATAGCATGCAAATAAGATATCTAACCAGGTGCATGATTATAGATAATTCATTGGCTCCTCAGCCATTGCCATCACTCGCAAGATGTGGCTCAACACCACTGATCAAAAGCATGGGCACTCCAGTCAGCAGAGGTGTAGATGTGCCTATGATTACTGATACATTGAAACAGCATGTATGCCTATGCTTGACAATAGATATATGATAGAGTGGTACAGTTGCACATGAGAGGGACTGTGTATATATGGAGAATAGGGTGCCAAGATATTCGATAAAAATCTAAGTGCTGTATCAGCAACGTTAATTCTCCAGCGCTCACCTGGCGTCGAGTCATGTGTTGCCATTACATCATCCCACTCTCTTGGTGCCTACCCTGCGGGCTGACACAGCCAGTATGAGAGAAGAGAAGGCAACGGAAACAAGGAATGAAACAATCACTCTACATACACAATCACATGACTCGATATGTCCCTTAGCCAATTTGTACAGCCCAATGGCAACCATTTATGGTATTCGGTGCACTGGAAAACTCGACTTCCCTTGGTTGATTCATAATGGCGTGCAGGTGCCATTTATTTCAGGCACAAATCTAATCAGACGAGTCATGAATAAAGAAACATGTGTACATTGGAATTGTCCAAATTGCTTTCTTATTTCAACATTTCCAGCCATGAGTGTTATACGTCTACTCCTGAGGGCAATCATGATGCTCTTGGTGAAACTTGTCAGCCAAATGTCAACAGCTATCAAGTTGCTACACCTGTTCCTAGCTCATGGGTATGTGACTGTACCTGGCCCATTGGATGATGTAATGCAGCTTCCCATAGCGCCATGTTCGGTCAAGAATGGGGTCAAATTCCAACGATTCTGTTGCGTCGACTCTCATTATATGTGGTTCTGTGAAATGTTGCCTTATGACCGGTGGTGTGTAATCACCAAGTTGCAATACATGGAAAATGCTGCAGTTCCGCATTGCATTTGAAAAGTCCAATTTGCGACTATTCTGATTGATGATCATGCATACCATATATGGTCCCATGCAGTTGTGTTCAACCTTCTCTGAAGGCCTAGATGGTCACACATTCCTGGTTGACAGTGATACTTTGCTTCCAACAGTAAAAGTAATTTCTTTCCTGGTGGTGTACTTTGGGTGTCTCATTTGTACCTCAATTACATGTTTCCAGAGAATCAGATGAGTCTCTTTCAGGCCTACCATCCACCCATCTGCCTGCACCTGTGATCCGAAACTGAGGTTCTTGGGTAGCTTGAACTGCATTGGAGGATGGTGGTAGTAGTTCACCCAGAAGGGTGTCATCAGCATCGAATGGTGGATGCAGTTATTATACATGAATGCTGCCAGTGGTAACAGTTTGACCCAGCTGCCCTGCACATCGTTGTACAAGGCTTGGAGGTACTGCTGTATCATTTGGTACTGCCACTCACTTTTCCTGTCTGTCTGAGGGTGGAAAGGAGTCAAGAGTCAGTGACTGATACAGAGGTTGAAGCCAATACTGTCACAAAATCGACTGTTGAACTCTTAGCTATGATCAGTGGTAATAATGTCTGGTACCCCATGTTTGCAGATCACATGTTCGAAAATCATTCATCCTAGCACTGTAGTTTTAATGTTCTTGCAGCACGGTTGGTAGGTGATGATTTTAGTCACATGGTTGAGAAATACCTAGATCCTGGGGTATTGCATCGCTGTTAACTATGCCAAGTTGGTGACAGAATCCATCGTAAGTCCCTCCCTGGGACAACCAGGCAGTGACCGTGGCATGTTGGGTCCACACCGTACATCATGCAGTGCATCAATTCAGTTGCACACCATGCAGCCTAGAATGTACGTTTGTATTTCCGATTCCATTCAGTGGAAATAAATATCCCATAATATGAGCTTGGCAGTCTTCGGGGATCCAAAGCGACTGGATTTTCGGCTGTTGTGAACAAGGCTTCTTAGTGTACATTGGGGTGCCATGGGCACATATATTGTACTTTCATAGGTCAGAGCTCAGTCGATTGATCCCCATTGACTCGAAACTGTGAAGGACATATCAACCAAGCTGAGCAGAGTGATTGTAGTGAAATGGTCGGTCGCCTAGACCGCGTGGATATCTGGTAGATTATCACCGTATAATTTGGCAATAGTGGTTGCTGTAAAGAATGCCCAGAGCTTGGCTGTCATGTTATCCTAGCCGATCTCTGAATCAGGTCATCTCAATAGTCTATCTCTTGGGTTCTTTTGGCTTCCAGGTGTTTGATAACAAAGTCATATAAAGAGAGAATCTCTATGCATCTTGCCTGCTGCCAGGAGAGCACTGGTGACATTTGGAAGTACTCAAGGTTCTTATGGTCACTGTGTATGAGGATCATATGATTGTTTTCATAGTGGTAGTGTCACCATTACTTCACAGTAACGATAATGGCCACAAGCTCCCTATCATATGTGTCACAGTTCTGTGTGGCACTTGAACATGTTTATCAATAAAAGTTGACCGGTCTGAGAATCCCAAAACTGTCATACTGGTTGGGAATGCTGGTAATTGCAACACCACTTGTATCAGTCTGCAGAATAATTGGTTTTGCAGGTTTGAAGTGCATGAGGATGGGTGATCAGCGAGTGCACACTTAGACCACTGCAATATGAGTTTGGCATGTTGAGTCCATTCGATTTTGAGCTTGTTCAATGTTTTGGAATATTCTGCTATCTTCGGACGATCTGATATCAGAGTTGTTACCTATTCTTGTTCTCTGATATACAACTAGAAGAAGTTTGTGAACCAAAGAAGCACTGACACATATGGGCCATTCTCGATGGTTGATTCATAGCCCAATTTCAAGGCCAACTCATTGGGGCTGTACCCAAATCGGAGAAAGCCAATCTCTGAGACTCCAAAATGGCCAATTTCAGCTTCATTACAGAGACCAAATTCTTGGAGTCCATCCAGCACAGTTAATACCCTCTTTTCCTGCTCCACTTCAGTTGTTGAGTAGATCAGTATATCTACAACATAGCACATTGCAAAGTGATCAATGTAAGACCGCAAGCTTCCATCAATGCTGGCCTGGAAAGTCAGTGCTGGTTTCATACACCCGAGCAGCATAGTGCAGTACTGAAACTAACCTTACCTGGTGTGATAACCTGCTTTGTACTCATCCCAACCATTGATTCGGATGAGCTGATAGCCATTTGCGATGCCCAGTTTTGTGAAGATCTCCAATCCAGACAACGGGCGAAGCATCTCTGAGACCTCTGGCAGAGGATAGTGGTTCTTCACTGTGGCTTTATTGAGAGCTCAGTAGTCGACACACAGGTGCAGTCTGTCGTCCTACTTGATTCCAAAAATGATTGGTGCTGCCACAGGTGATGTTGATCGTTGGATGAATCCTTTGGTTCGCATTCTTTCAATGTACGCCATCAGAGATATTAACTCAACTTCCAACAGATTGTAGATTGAGCCATATAGTAGTTTGAAGTCTAGTTCCAGTAGGATTGTGTGGCCAATTGGCTAGTGTGGTCTGACAGTCTCCGTCTTATTATTCCTAAACACATCCACAAAGTCCTGGTATCCTTTGGAGACACAACCTCCATCATCAGTAGGTACAGTAGCTGTTCCAGCATTGGTGTAATCGCAACTCTCTCAGACTTGCAATTTGGCAGGATGATTGGAAAAGGCATACCAGTGACGTACAGATTAAGTTGTTTGCCCAGCAGCAAGCCAAATCCCACTAGTCCAACATCCTCCCACCATGACTCTGTGAGCTGGTAGCAGTGATTCAGATATATTCAACTGGGGTTCCTCTTAGGCTGCAACTACCACCACTAGGCCCTCTTCATGCATTCAGTGGTTGGGCTGATTGTACAAGTCCGACCTGCATCTTCCAAAGTGGTGACGTGTATAGTTCCTCACATTAGTCCACTACATTCGACGACTTGGAAAGCACATGTGTGAATGGTCATTTCACTTGTAATAAGACAGTTGAATGCCATGATAGGTACATGTATTTGTATAACCAGAGCAAGACCATTCTCACCGGGTTCCCTTGGATTTAAATTGTGATACCCAGGAATCTCCAATATCAAGTCGATTATTTGTATGCTCCCGCCAATGCCGGGCTGCTGTACATTTGTACTTTGTCATCCCAATCTATGTACCACTGTACTATTATACCTGATCTCCAAGCCTCCCATTGGCCATTTGGGGTTCTTAACACAGTTAATTAAACAGTAGCCCAATCAATCTCTGGCTTCTGGGTCTTGAACCATGGTACTCCCAGTACAAGATTGTATACTCTCATCAGGATGACCAGCATCTCTGGTCCACCGACTGGAGATAAGTGATCAATAAACTGAGCTGTCATCGCTGATTTGTGGAACTCTCTCGCATGCATGATCACCTGACCATGATCCCGTTGAGATGTTTACTGGACAGCATTGTGGGGTAGTGCGAGTTCAGTGTGAAGTTGTGGAAGAATACAATTACTTGTAGCACTACAGTTGATGAGTGCACGTGTTCATTGTTGCAGTCTGAGTTGACCAGATATCTGTATTTCATCCATACTGTGTGAAGAATTGTGTATTGCAGTTCTGCACTAATACGGACTTGACATGAGAGAATTTGGGTTCTCAATGACAACCCTCGGCGATAATGAAATCTGATACAGATGAATATCTTCTAATATTGCCTTTAATGCCCGCATCCGTAATCACAGCAATCCAAGCACCAATGGGTGCATCACATCTCATGAAGCTAGACACTGAGTGAGGATGGCTAGCTTTTTGGTTGCTGACGATTCAAGCAATGGTAGCATTAGAATATTTTTTGGTCTACTGAAGGATAAAAGTTAACAGGGAAGTTGGCAAGTGAATATTTCAGAAAGAAGATGGAACTATATTTGGGGGATCGACAGCATGTGTATTGCCATTCTGACATGTTAGTATCTTAGAGCACTGGCAATACGCAAGATACAAGAGTTGTTGAGCGGTTGGGTGGATGGATATCACTATGCCAAGGACTATGCTGTATGTTGCCTCATGTGCAGTTGGCACCATTTGTCATCGATCGACCATATGTTAATGGGACATGTCTCATTACACAATACCATAGACATACCTCCGCATCTGCCCATACACACTCGACTACTTGAGTACATGCAACAGTACAGCAGATCAGGAGCTGTAGTGTTGAAAAGAGAAATGACAATAAACATTTCCTATTCAATTGTGGAGTGGAGGTCAACATTGTCATGCAGAACTGTCTCACCAAGCGCAGAAATTACACTGCATCCCGCCATGTATTTCACAACATCTGCGGGATGTCTCCCATACTGTCTGTGATACTACGATACCTGATGAGTGGGATATATGATTGCGCACGAGACATTCAATGATGATTCCCACCACCATGTTCAATGGCAGACACCATGTGCAATGGGCAAATGTGATGGCCCTACTTCATGAGCAGAAGGAGGTGTATTGTATCATCACAGGACAAAATGGCGAGCCGCAAGAGCCAGGTGCAAATGCGACTGCCACAAAGAAGGCCACTTGCAAAGACAGGATGAATTGCGATGGTTTGGCCAGATCAATGATCATACATCGCATGGAACAGAGGATCCAAGTGGACAATGCAGTCGTCAACTATACACAGACGTGTTGGGAAAAGCTCACCTCAGCCTACATGTCATGATTGAAGCTCAACATCTTCCAGGTTAGGGAACACATTTAGAGCGTGAAGTTACAGGCCTACAGAGATGTCGACAACTACTCAATTCGGATTGATCAGAACGTCAAGTATTACCATCTCTGTGCAGGGCCTTCGCCCTCTGACACTGATGATCATGCAGACTGTGCAAAGATAATGGCAATGATGAGTAAGCATGATCACAGCATCCTCCTCCTTTGCGGAATGCCAAAGAACGCCAAGTGGAAATTCTTAAAGGAGCTCATGATGGACAAACACACCTCAATGACCACCACACCCATTGCGATCGTTACCAAGCTCTTCAAACAGGACCCTGCAATCAAAAGAGAGAATAGGCTCACTCAGAATGCTCTGCACTTCACCAAGCAGGGTGGCAAAGGCAGTATAAGTCGTCAAGGCAGCAAAGGTCCAAAGCAGGATAAGGGAGAAAACAATCGGAAAGAGATGGATCAGCAGATGTGCATTCATTGCCCATGGACAGGGCATATCACCAAGAATTGCTTGACCAAGTAATGCAGCAATCCTCCCAAGGCTGCCAATACTGCAGCAACAGCATCGACTGGGACTACTTTGACTCTGACCACTTTGATCAAGAACTATTGGATGGTGGCCAGCTCAAATGATTTATCCAGTAATTGGTTCATCCATTGCAGATGCACAACTAGCATCTCCTTCTGTTGATCAATGTTCATCAGATACACCAAATATAGTGTGAATATGAAGAAGGCGAAGGGATCTGATGAGGATATCGTTTGCAGCCGGATATGGAAGTAGTAATTTGATTTGTCATCTGCTAGATGGATAGACTGAAATGATCATGCTTCAAGAAGTGGTACATTTGCTGGGAACGTTCAATCTCATCTGACAGAAACAGATTATGGACAAGGATGTCAATGTCGAACTGGTGAATCACTACAGTCTTGACTTATGCAATCACCATACCAA
>Ga0307512_10000305_pt1 | contig 71056 bp, 65 predicted proteins | sample 14_EM_MG_FD_200267 | JGI IMG/M metagenome (GOLD analysis project Ga0307512, IMG submission 200267) | Populus trichocarpa ectomycorrhiza microbial communities from riparian zone in the Pacific Northwest, United States - 14_EM | ecosystem: Host-associated > Plants > Roots > Unclassified | place... | reverse complement strand
ACAACATCAGCCCCCCAAACAATTCCTGTCTCCAACGCTCCCATAGTCGCCTCATACCCCCGTCCACAGTTATGCATTACGCATTTCACCATGACTTCATGGGGGTTTCTTGGGTCCCTGCGTTAGAAGATTTTCCTTCGGTCCCTTGGGTCGCTACGACCTGGACTTCTGGCTCCTTTCCTGTTTGCTCATCATCTTGAGCTTTCTTTTCCGCTTCTGCAGTCGATGGTCCCCCATCCTCTGTCTGATCCGGCTTCTTTTGTTGATCCGTAGTCATATTTTGACGTTCCCCCTCTCTCTCCTTCCAGGTACGTCTTTCCTCTCTCGCAACTTTAATAGCCTCCTGCTTCTTAACACAACAGTTGGCCTTCGCGATATGATTTCCCTTGCAGTTGACGCACTTGTCGACATTATGGGTGCAGTTCTGTCCTGCGTTAGCTTTCCAACCTACCACGTTGCACTTATGATGCTTTGTTAGATGTCTCCCCGTGCACAACATGCACGCCGGCATCTTCAAAGATCCACATTTCACATCAACATGTCCCCATCTGCTGCACACACCACAAAAGGAATCTGGTCCGGCATTCACGAACTTCTCCACATCATACTTCACTCCTGCCGCCCTCAAACCCCCCTTCAAAACTTTTTCAGCCATTTTACTTCCCTTGACTGCAAACACAACCGAAGATGCTTTCTTTCCTTCCGCCTTCTTCTTCTGCACATCTTTCGGTCCTCCAATCCAGTTGATAGCGAGGGGCAACACCACCCCCTCATTCTCAGCCTGCAATTCCTGCCTCAATTTTTCAAGTCCACCTCCCGTCTTCTTCCCCAAATACCTATCAAAATTGACGCCGTGCATTTTAACTCTCTCCCAGAGTTCATTTGTCTCGATGTCCACAATTCCTGCGTTCACCTTCCTTGCTGCTTTTATTACAATCTCCCTATACCGAATCAACATTTCGGCCGTTGCTGCAGGGGTCGTAATCGTTGACAAGCATCCTCGGGTGTTCTTCGTGACTCCCTGGATGCGAACAAAATGTGGAACCTTCGCCTCAAAAAGTGCTCTATTCACTTCCGACGAAATATCCAAATCTTTCTTCTGAGAAAGGGGAAGGCCATTATCCCTCTTAAAGGTGACTCTTCTCTTCTCCATCGAATTTTGTCCTGGGGGGACCGGCTTCATCTCATCCTTCTTCTGCTGCCTCTTAACCTCAACAAAGCCGTCTCCCTTCTTCTTCTGCTGTTGTCCCGATTGTTGTTGTTGTTGTCACTGTTCGGGTTGCTTTTTTGGTGGAGGTGGCGCTGCCGCTCTTGACGCCCACGTATCCTTTTTCTTTTCTTCCGGTTTCTTTTCCGGCTTCTTTTCAATCGGTTTCTTAACCTCCGGCTTCTTAGTCCCAGCCTTCGGTCCCTTTGGTGTCTCTTTCACCTCTGGTTTTTTAACCTCCTTCTTCTTTTGTTGCGGTACTGCCGGAACAATACCTGGTCTCTTTGCTATCGTAACCTGTCCACTCGGGGTGAACCTCGGAAACTCCTGCCTTTTCTCTCCCGGTGGAATAACCGGAGCATGCCTCGATGCCTCCAACTCCTGCTCATCCACCTGCATCTGTTCGATAACCCTCGCTACTTTCTCATTCTCCTCCTCCGAAAAAGTCGCCCCGGGTTCAAACTCAATATCGCTCATCTCTTCCTCCTCAGGGGTGGATTCTACCTGTTTCCCCCTTCGGATTTCCTCCTTTCTGTTGCTTTCTTCAGCTGCATCCTCAAACCTTTTCACCACCCTATCCGTCAGCTGATCTATCATTTTTTCCATGCAACTTGTCATTGCATTTTCAATCGTCTTGGCCATATTAACCGGAGCTAACTTGGCCACCTTTTTCTCAATCTTCTCCAATCTCTGGTCAAATTTTTCGGCCCTCTTCTCTTCATACTCCCTACCCAACTCAACCTCGGTCAGAATCTTTTCCGATGTCCTACGAACGGAGGTAACCCCCGCATCCGTATGATTCTGTCTCGCCGCCATAAACTCTGCCTGTTTTAGGCACCACTCATCATATCGCTCATCATGCAACTGACTAGTGGCCATATAATCCCTCAGCCCATTAGTGTTCCGGAGATACTCACCAATAAAAGCTTCCAGATTAACTGGCCCATTTTCATTCGTCATCGACTCTGCAGGCTTGGCCCAATCAGCCTCCAACTTTCTCCTGCTCGGCGTCTGCGGCATATTCGGGATTGGTTGATCGGGCGTTGCCGGCCTCTTCACCCCCTTCCCCTTATTACGCTTTTTTCCCTTCTTTGTTGGCGTCATGTAGGGCGACTCGTCCCTCCACTCCACCTCCGTCATCGCATCCTCTTCGTTGTCGCTACTATCGCTGACTTCCAATTTTCTCGGAATGGGTGTGTAGCCTTTCCGGGTCTCTTCCATTCCCCCCTTCTCTTCGGCGTCTTGTATGGCATTTTCCTCCGACTGAATATACCTGCGCACAATAATTCCAGTACTCGCCCTAGGAGTCAAAAAAGGATCCTCCGTAAGTTCATTTAGAGCACTTAGAGGTAGCCCCATAAGGCTTTCCTCATAATTCGTAGACGGCCGGGGGGACAAAACCCTCTCCCTAGGTGTTTGCGATGGGAAGGAAATTTCACTTCCCCCGTAATTCGTAGTCGGTGGTGGCGACAATGAAGAACTATCGTCGCTCGAAATCGTATGAACTGCGTGGTCGCGCCTGTTCCCATATTCATCAATAACCGAATTTTCCCTCCAAATCGGTTCAATAATTTGACTCAAATGCCCCTCTGCCATCACTTCGGCATTATGAATCCTCACTCCTTGGTTGAACTGCTCTTTGGTCAAAGTAACTGCCGCCTGTTGTACTCCCAAATAATCACCTAACTCCTCCCGAGCGATCTCAGAAGACGTAGCCATTCCATCCGGGTCAGTAAGAGGCGATCCGGTAATTTCGTTATGTTTATCGAGTACTTCCCCGATACCACTGCTGGTGGTAACAGTCGACCCCGCCCTCGACATTTTTCCCTCCAAATTCTCCTTCGCCTTCTTAAGTGACTCCTTAAGGTTAAGCTGTTTTTTGACTCCGAAGAGACTCATCGTGGGTAGCTTCTAAGGGGTTGAAGTTCGTTCAACTGAAAACCGAAGCAAAAATTTTCTCGCGATGTCAAAATTGATTGGATAAAATCGGTCTTGGCAAAACTAAAAGGTGGTGTGGTGTGTTGTCGGAGGTGTGTGTCGTGGTCTCTGCAGTTTGCGACTGTTAGGGTCACCGATCGTACGGAACATTCATGTACTTGCTTAAGTTAGTACTTATTTAATTAAGGTAGGTAAATACTATCCTATACTATACGTGATCAATCGTCGCTTTTGGTTTCTCGTAATTAGGGCTAGCCCTTGCCAGTTCAACCACCTGGAACAGTATAATAAATTTAAATAGCATGAACAGCACAAAGATACTTAACTTCTCCACCGACATCATAGTCTATATGAAAAAGGGTGATTTTTAAGACGGTTTATAAGGGAGTAACGGTCTTGCGACAGTTCGACTATCATTCCCGAATTTTCTGAACGATCTGAAAATGGTTCCAAACCGGTTTTCGCAAAATAATGTGCTTATAACTGTCCTAAAATCCCTCAATTTTTCATACAGTACTGTACATCCTCTCAAAGCTCCTCCAGACACCAGTGCAGCCTCACCTCACAATAATAATCCCACCACAACACAACACTTGTCGTAGTTGTCGTAGCCATGACATTTACCAGAATGTTGCTATTTCATACCGCTTATTGTAGATGCAAATTTCTAAACTTACCTTCCTAGCCGCGAGTAGAATCTAATCTTAAATTATTGCTGAAGAGCTAAGGTTGATATTCGTCATAAAACTTCATAGAACTTTAACAAACCCGATTAGACAAGCATTTTTCTGTTTGTCGTACTATTTCCTGCCGGCATCGTCAGCTTTCTTGGAGGTGATGACACCAACAGCAATAGGCACGTGTCAATTACGAACCACCAGCCTCAACATCCACACTTCATTTATTTCACACTACTTAAACTTCTATTGAAGTTAAAATAGTTTTACTAGAACTGTGCATTCTCACGTCGAAGCATACTTCTTAGCCATGAAGTTGCACTGTGTCTAAACGGATCCGAGTGCGACGCACCATACGGGGAAGATACCGTTGCATCTTGCAGTGGCTCTCAGGTAGAATCAATCGTTTAGTAGCATACTTCTGAAAACTAGATAACGAGTGCATTCTTTATGTCCGCGTGCAGGCTGACTGCCATTTGAGTAGTTCCTCGGTGGTTGAAGTTTTCATTTTTAAACATTAGGCACGACGACCACTCACTCTTCTTAGGCTTCAGACTCCCAATGGTGTATTTCCCGTAAAAATATGGGCCCAGCTTCAGCCTGTGCGACGACAATAAACAGCACGAACAAAAAATAATTTTTAGAATCTAAGATTCTAGGACGATGATCAAAGAGTTGGATACCAACACTCTCCCAGATCTAAGACCTAAGATTACTCAATGGTTTGCGAACTCTCGGGTCTGAGATTTGGAGGGCTTCCGGTCCTTATGGAAAGTGAGTTGGTACTCCAATCGTCACAAAATCATGTGCAACACTTTTTCGCATTCTATGACCATAGCTGACAATATAACGTATTGATGTAGGATATTGGAGTAAACCAATAAATAATAATTGATCTTAGCTAAAACTTATAGGCGAAGCTATTGAGATTTATGTACAAATTGAGGCAGGAAGAGGAGCACTGATGAGAAATGTGATGGTGATATGACACCTAACCCTCAGGATCGGTGCTTACTCAGGATCAGTAAATCGTGATGATGGGGTCGGGTGATTTGGATATAATTTCCTCCGGTCAATTCTACCGTGTTGTTCTAGCATCCTTTCGATATTAAGATAACTTCAAACAGACGAATTCTTCGACTCAGCAGACGCATTGGAACACCAGATATGCCCTTCATCTCGACCTCTTAAACACTACCTCAGCCCGAACAATCCTAGAAACGTCTCTTCCCGGTACGTCTATAACACCGAGAGACGCAACCATGAAAAACGCATTAACCGAGACCGGGACTCAGACCCCAACTGAGACCGGGCAATCTCACTAGTGATGAGTATCTTCCTGGACACACTTGCTGTAAACTCCATTCGGAGGTAGGTTTCGCATCTGTGGTGGCAAGCCTAATACTATAGCGGGAGCTGTGGTCCTTATATGACCGAGTTTATGTAGGTACCGACGAGGTCGGAACTATGACTTTAGAAGCTGGGCCGATGTCTAATGACGATCATAACGGACAGTATTTGGATCCGAAACAGTGTGAAAACATTACACTACGACTCTTTAGTCCATTCTCCCAGCATTATACTTCAAAGTTCGTAATTCACCATCCTATCCATAGCTCCATTCAATCCTGCAGTACAACAGCAAACTTAGGGAGGCCCGCAAAGTCACAGTACAGTTTTTTTTATATGAACTTTGACAGCATATGACTGGGTAAGTCTTGGGTGTCGGACTAACTCTATCATGACTATCTGATATCAGGGGTGGGTGGACGTTATGTCTGTTCTTACGCTTGCTACAGTACGTAGATAGTTTCTCATGAGAATCACTGCTCTTGATATCTGGTAACATGAGGGAGATTACTTCTCGTCAACGTGGCCAACGACAGGTCAGAGAAGAGGATATCCTCGGTAAACTTACCATTCACAGTTAATCACCCCTTCCACTGCATATGCCCCGAATACTCAATACTTCTATACACGACAAGATTGTGGAACCGACTCGCGCGCGCTCCGCAGACCGTGGCGAAGTCCAATCCGCTAATAACACCAACGTATCAAGTGCCGTAACTATCTCCTTAGCCCTGGGTAAGTGTTTTCGGTAAATAACAGTATACTCTAGGGACACAGCGTGACTAAGGTTCCGGGTGCCCTGAGACCACATTGCGGCACTCTTGCGAAAGTCCCGAAAAGAGAAGAGTTTCTGTCAATAGATCTATGCTATAATTAAGTAGCTAGATGGAGAGGACATTAAAGTTGTAGTTCAGGACGCTGAAGGTTTTAACTGTTTAGTCAACATTATCGCTTAATCCAATGAGGCGGATAGGCTGAACAGGCAGAGCCTAGTACTCTTATGAAAGAATGCTAACAGAATTGTGCTGACATTTTTACCGGAATTTTCCGGCAGAGCCTCTCAAAAATTCAAGGGTAAGGTCTGGTTGACAAGAGCGCTCTAGGCTGCTTGTTATGATGATGTATTATGTTAGTCCCATCTATGCGATGCGCCCATGTATTAAGATCCTTCTGTTGCTTCCGGTGCATGTCAACACTTATCCCTAGCAAGTTACCTGATTATTCCGGGGAATTTTCCGTGCATGCCATCACTGACTAGAGTGGTAATTATCTTTTCGGCTACGGACAAGAACTCCTAGAGCTTTTGGAACTACCGACCGGAAAGAGACGTTTCTTGAGGCTACGTTCGGATAGAACAGTAGTCAAAACTACCGTTCCGCTAAGCGGCCGGTCAAAATTTGTAGACAGTCCGATGCAAATAATAGGCAATCAATTTTTTGCATTTGTTTTGGCAAATGGCTGGCCGTAGTCGTTGATTTCACTAGCAGGCTTACTTCGTGAGGGTCCAAGTTGAGCCCAACAGCAAGAAGTCTACTCAAAGCATGAATCATTGCGATAATGATAGATTTTAACCCAAAACACCTCGAACAATTGAAAAGACCTACTTCATTAACGATCGATTTGACTACTAGGAACCAGTAAGCAATGTCCATGTCAAACAGCGGTTTCGAATCCATTCGCTCAACGGCCAACCAGCCGTTCCCAATCTTGCCAAACAGGCCTAGACCTTAAACCCGTAGTTACAACAAACTCCGTTTAAGGACGATAACGGTTATTTATATCTCTATCGCAAACAGAAATCCTGGAGGATTCTCAATATCATAGATCCATTTGGCATGCTGACTCAAACGCAATGTTTGACCCAAAAACCATCTGTTCGGTGCAAGGTCTGGGTATCAACATTCCACTAACTGCCGCACTCAATCTCCGCCATTCTTTCGACGCTTTTCGTAAGCTTTTGTGTAGTTATTCCAAACTTATTTTTCAGCATAGGAGAAGCCTCTGTGGGCTGTTGTGCCGGCAATTGATCATGAGGACGATACGTCAGCTCTCAGGCCACGCAGTACCACCCCAGTGCATTATCATCCATTCAGATGTCGTAACGTGTTAGATCATCATTAATTGCCAGTACAGCAAGGCATAGTGTTAGCGTAAAGTAAAAAGTGTTTTTGTAAAACGTCAAACCACTTTCTGAACAGAGTTTGAAGGGGCCAATGATCGGTTAGGTGAAACTTTGTTTTCGACTGCCGAACGGATCTCCGTTCCACCAAAACGTAGTTTTCTTCTGGAAGGGGCCTTTGAAGTCCGAGAATCCTCCTCATTCGTGAAATATCCGAATGTGCCCGAAACTCCTGCTGCATCCCTCCACGATTCACCAAGTAAATCGTTCCAGAATGCACGTTAATTTGAATGTGCATGCACTAGGTATGCTGGGTCGTACCGTGGCTGTACAGGGATTAATCCTTCTAGTAGCTTTCCTCATCCGGGGAGCATTGAACTTCCGTAATCAGATTGATGGAAAACGTGGGCGAAGAGGATAACACCGGTCGGCCCGGGTGGTGGTAATTCATTGCTGGAAGCACGGATTCCGAAAATGCTCGGCAACCTCGCCGCTCAATTGGAACTGTAAGTGGAATAGAACAAAGTTGAGCTCGTGAGCGGGGAGAGTAAAGCTTATCGGAGACAGGCTTTTGTTGAATTGCAAATTCCGGGGAGAGCTCGCAATCGACGCCTGGGGTGGCATACCAGGGGAATCCGGAGAATTCAATGGTAATATTCGAGCACCTTCGTTTGAAGGGCGATATTATGGTAAATCCCTACGTCACTTGCATGATACGCCCTCCGGAAAGGCCACCACCAGGCGGGTTTTCGTCAAAGACATAAACAGCCTTGAAGGCTGACAGAAGCGAACCAGAAGTCTAAGAGCATGTCATGATTGGCTCTCCGGCTGCTCCCTGTCCGTGCTCGATGGCTGGTCGGCCACTCCACTTATCCTGAATGATGGACAGCGGGTTGTGAGTGGAATTCCGAAGCTAGGAAACGTGTTGGCATCTCCAATTACTCGTCTTACAGGGCAACGGCGGAGATATAGGAGTGGCAGGGGTCGATGTGCACCTAGTGGTGGCTGGCAGTTGGTCGGAATATCATCCTTGCTGCGCATGCTTGATTCATTGTTTCCGGGGACGATCTGTAAGGTGTAGGGCATGCAACGGCTGTAACAATTCTTTGAGTATTTAATTCTTTCCACGATGATGGAAGTTCGAATCCCCTCGGTTTCAGAGGGCTGATTGGGTTGCGTCTGGGCCAACCTGCTGACTGGTGATGCTTGGTAAGTCGGGAGTCGGGGACTGAACTTTCTTGGTTACCAACTGAAGTGGAGGATCACATGGCACATCCAGGTTATAACTACTGCGGTGGTAAGGATAGTGATCCTCTCGTCCCCGGACATTTTTTCCATAGTTCGTGAACGAGGGGGGGAAATCTGGGAGATAGTGGGATCTTCTGGAACAAGAACACGGTAACCGCTGCTTCCCGGCCCGAAAGCGAGAATAGAAACCGGATATCATAAGATCGCCGCGCAATGGTGTAGTCTCGAAGTACCTGTCAGGTTCCGAGGATACACCGAGTGATTCGTTGTGTATTTCTTCGTGGCTCATACATCTAGTTCTTTATCTTCTTACTTGATCATGTAAGCTTATTCTTCGCGCTGTTCATCCAATCTGCATTTTTCGCTCTCGTTTTCGCAGCCACAACGGGCATACGTGTCCGGTCCAGAGAAATCCGTAACCGATGCAATATGGGTTGCCCTTCAATTCTGCATTTGTTTCGAGAGAAGGTCCAATATTCTCTGCGCCAAAATTAAGCTCAGGAACTCAATATAGACAGACCCAGGTTCAGGTGCCTATGAGGGCTAGTTCCAGAAGGGGGGAGGGGTAGTGAATTGGGGGTACCCAGGTAGCCGGAGTGGGAGCTCGGACCGTCCCAGTCTGGCATAGTTAAGTGCGAGTTACTAAATTTGCCACCGCCGTTTCTTCAGGGCCCTGCATTCGATCGTTCCATCCCTACCCCACAATCACGACCACCAACGGCTGACAGTTCAGAGAAACTTCTAGAAGCCTAAAAAAGGCCCCGTCAGATATGGGGCGGGGTTCTAAGACTGAAGTTTACAGACTAACACGAGTGAGAGTATGTGAAGACATGGTCCCCGAGCTCGGCTTTGCTTGAGGGGCCATTCATCCTCGAATTACCTACTGTAGCAACACAGCTGGTGCCCCTGGTTATGGTCCTTGAAAATAAAAATCATACTTTCCGTGTAGAAAGTTTTGGATATAAGCAATTGCGGCCCCTGACCCCCAATGGGTGATAATAAATATTGTAGGTGAAATCCTGGAGTACTGCCGGAAGAGCCTTTAAACGTTGACTTAACTCCGTCTTCTAACAGAGATGCATCAATGACGCGCATCTAGTGCCAACAACCTGCGTATTTTGCCATATTACCCAGCGAGTATATGAAAGGAACAGGGATTCCATGAACTGGTTGGCCATGACACAAACTGTTTAATGGGTGGAAAACCAGCTGAGGCCACTCAAGTTCGAGCGATCTGGTAGAGCGCAAGACTTCATGGCGGAAGTCCAACCTGAAGAGGTTTAACATCCCTTACATATACCCCTGATTTCCTGGATTTCTATTTCAAAACTGCCTGTGTTCGAGAAAAAACGGCTTACGATATATGACGAAAACGGGTGGAATAATATATGTAATTGAATAGAACATTTCTAGAGTATGTGCTATGCGGATATGCCATCGCTCAGCTCAGTATCGATATATCACATCTTCAGCCTTGTCAATTCAACCGAAAATGCCAGAACGCTGATGGTACCACGACGCATGCTGTGCCTCAGTAAGCACCTAATTATTTTCCCGAGGACTCTATAGAGTACCTCTTCTTCAAAGATCTTCTTCGGAGAAGAGAAGCTCCAGCCTTTGTCTCTTGCCACCCCGGCCCGGGTAACTATCCTTCCGATAGACATCCTAGCTTCAGGTACAGACTACGCAATAACCCTTTGTTCCAAATTCGAAATAACTGTTTTAATCCTAATATGCAACAAAGCTAGCACGTGGGCATCCGATACAGCCGGTATTCCATTCTCCCCGGCTATATAAGCGAGCGGAAGATCTCCATACATGAAACGCTGCATGTCTTTCTCGTGGATTGTGCAGTAGGGTACACGGTTCTTGGAGTGGTGGTAAATTCCGCTGAACAGACCACGGTAAAAAATGTAACTCTACTAGGGCAACACTACTGGAAGCTCGTTTAATCTGGTATTCCCAGTATACAGAGCGGGTGAGGAAAGTGGATCCACTTTCCAGATGAGAGACGCCACTCGCGGTACGGATAGGTAAGTGGGGGGAGGAATGGAGGAGGAAGGGAGGGAGGGAGGACGCGACATTTTCTTCGGCTGCGTTTCAAAAAACATGCACTCAACGTTGCATGAGCCGGGACGGCTAGGACACCGGGTTCCTCCAGACGTCTAGAGTTCTACTTTAAAGTCGAGCCTTCAACCGCTTTCGAATCCCTCAGACCAACAGACAGGATTCTCACCACAGCACACATCATCATCATCGTACCACCACCACAACAACTTTCAATATCTACCAACCACTCTCCAGGTCACATATCCTTTAAGCTAAACCCGAAATCATCTCACGACTTCGAAACAGTCATACGGGGCTCCTTCACAATGGATATCAGCAAGATCCTAAACCCTGCACCCAGTGCCTCCGGAGACAGCTCAAGTACGTTATTCCTTACCCTACAGATGATATTCACAGCTGATCCTGAACTTTCCAGAGCAAAAAAGAAAGAAAGATCAACCTCAGCCACCACCAGCAGCCGAACGAGGAAGCGGTTCAAAAGACTGGGAAGAGCTCCGGCGAAAGCGCGGCATGCCTAAAGAGGGTCTCAATACATTCCGGGTCAAAAGCCAGTAGTGTTGTCGCCATAACGGCGGAACCCTTTTTTTTCCGGCCCCACATACGCATTCATATACGCACGAGAGGCTTGTGTGGACCGAGGCCGAGGCTCAATTAATTTTGGTGGCGAGTAGCCTTATGGCCTTCGCTTGAGCTATAGAGATGTGGCGATGATAGATGTGGATGAGATTAGTTGGAAATGCGACAATGAAAATGCCTAAGTGGCGGAGAGGGGTAGGGGGGGTCGATACTCGGGTTTCCTCGGGAGTGCGTACTACCTGTGCCCAGTAATGTTTTATGCAGTATGGGGTGGGGGGATTGCGCAATGACTGGCGTTGAACGTTTGTATTGAGGGAAATAGTAGTCTTTGTACATATATCATATCATCAATTTAGGGTGGCCAAGGTCGACATCGCTACTTCTCTAATTCTTAATGAGGCGGGTAAGAATTGAGCTGAACGAGCTTGCAATGCATCAACTTCTCTCTTAAAATCTTAGACATAGCGTTCTCTGCTATAGCTAAGACTGCTTAATTATGTCGAAGTTGGTGCTATTAACTGGTTTCCTGGTTTCCTGGCTTCTTTTTGCAGCCCCAAGCACTATCCTTGTGGTTATCAATGCTATTTGGAATAGATATACTTAGATCCCGTCAAAATGACCGATCGATAAGTTGCAATCTCCTTGTGAGCAGATACCGGGTATTTTCCAGCCGTTGACTGTCTATCGGGCACATGAGGCTGGTCCGAACACTGTGTCTCAAGCCGTCTTGTGGCTCGTGCCTATCATAAAAGTTCTCATTAGGGCGGCGGGATTGGGAGATAAGTTTTTTTACAAGGTCCGGACGTCCATGATTCCTCAGTTCATCTGGTATACTCGTCTGGTTTTGAAGTTTTAGGCCACCCAATACCCTGGCCCTGGTTTACTATTACTTGAAAGTCCGACGAGCAGTGCGATTGCTTTGATTGATCAAAATCTGTAACGTACGACATCAACTGATGTGAAATGTTGAACATATATTAGTATTTCTCTCGAGTTTCTCTTTGATGATATATGCAGAATACACCCAGATTACTGGATTAAAAAAATATCGACCTCTTGAGCTCGTGGTCTACAGAATACCGCCCTCTTCTCCCTCTCTTCTCAACAATATTAAAATATGGACTAGGGGCATATACACATACTATATGCAAGGCCGTTTTTGAGGCCCTTTGAGATGATATCATGAATATATTCCACACGATAATCAATTCTTGCGCATGCAGGGTGGTGGCACGGCGGGGTCTACATTAGATTAGATCCATGGATAACGACGCTGAAGGACAGTAGTACTCGTACCCCATGATCATTGGCCTTGATTAATTGCATAAGATGGAGGATGTCCAGAAGTATGGATAAGGATCCGAATTATAGCGTCAATATATCGTCTATCCTGGTGACATCATGAACAGGCATAGCTTCGACGATTTCAATTGTAACGAGCTAGTAGGATCGGATGACATGCGATGCCAATCTAGGAGAGATAACGTTATAACTTATAACGGTCTATGCACTTTGTTGCAGTTGGTACCAGGGCTTGCCTTACGCGCATACGTTGAAGGTACTGGGGAGGAAACCTCCGATGTAGGAATATGAGTATATATCCCGTCGTTCAACTCCGCCCACGACGTGGAAGAGGCAGACCTTGCACGATCTCATCATGGTATTATGGTTATGAAAACCGTCGAAACAAATGGCAAAGATAAGTACAACCGAGATTAATGACAAGGGTAATTATCCCGACACAAGCGTTAGGTTCCCTTCTACATCCCATAAAATGATAGATTTACACACAGACACAGACCTCCACGGAAAACTGGTTAAAACACAAAGAACTAAGACTTCTGGCCACCTTTGCATCGTTAGCCTCATTATATCCCTTCCACCCACATGATTTGTTTGTTTTAATCAAATTGCGTACCAACGCTTGTGGCCATGAATGATACAATTAAAACTTTCCACCAGAATAACTGCCCCACCCTGTATCTAGCCAGCCTCGAACGGGCCGTATATAACTTATAATTCCGCAGCAGACAAGGTAATTAGATCTTCACCCCCCGTGATTATTGCAGCCCTAGAAACACGCACCATTCCATGGATGTTTCGAAAACCTCGACTCCCGGGCGGAGCTATATAGCACGAAGAACAAAGAGTGGGTGACTGGGGGAGCGAGGGAGCGGGGCGGGGAGCGGGGAGTGGGGCTCTGGGTCTCTGACCCAAAAACAAAATGAATAATCACGCGAGTGATGAGAGGTGGGACAGTCGCGCCCTGCGCCCCTCGCCCAACTGTTTGGTCAGTTAAATGGCTGATGCAATACAGTATGGATTCTTGCGTCTGAAAATTGAAGTTCCACTGTTCCAGGTTAATCAACTGTTGCTCCGGGATATTGATGGTCTGCAATCAGCCGAGATTCGTCGCAGCCATTCCAAGGCCGCCGCAGTGGGAGCTGTTAGATACTTGGATAAAAACGTCCAGGATAGCTCGAAGACAAGCTCTGGCTGTGAATATATATGTAAATGTCACCGGGAGACCCTGGCTAGGCCAAGTGTAGGGGAACCAGGAACTTCACCCATGAAGACGTGTCAAACTAGCTCAGCTGCCCCTCGAATCAGGGGTTCTCCAGGTTCGTCAGTTGTTGACAGATCATGGATATGTGTTATTCATTAGAACTAGAACCATCTTCATACCCACAACCCTCCCTCGGTGCTGCAGAGGTTGACATGTGCGGATGGAGGCGGTGTGCTAACAAGGTGAAAGATTCGGCCCAGGTGCGGATAGCCAGGTGTTCTACCAAACAGGGTACCGCAACGATACCAGCCCTTCACACAGTAGAGTAGCTTTCGGTAATATAATCAGCAACAATGCTGATGGATGCGGGTAATTGGTAATGCTTAAGGCTGCCATAGTACTCTAGTAGAGTGGGGTCTAACAGAACGACCTTACCACAAGAACGAGAGATGGGTGGTTGCGGCTAGATAAGTTACAGCATACTCATCAGGAGAGGAATTCCGTATAGAATGAGTCGTCAGACTGCAAATATCTGTCGTCTCCGCCTACTTGCATTTAGTTTGAAGGCGAAGGCCCCTGACCTCATCCACGAGATTCATAAGGCTGTAACATAAATTGCTGCGCAAAGATGCTAGTTATGTCAGAATATCATAAATCACCTAGGTTCGTCAAATTTTGATCCAAAGACGCCAGATCGCTACTTCGTGAAGACCGACCCCGCCATGGTTGGACCAAATCCCTTACGATATTAACTTTGAGAGTTGACATAGGCGCATAGACGATTCAAAGACCACAACGAGTGAGCAAGCAGTTAAGAACTCATCATTCGCCCTCATTTATGTCTTCCTCCCAGCAGAGATGGAGAAATGTAAAGTCATTATCCCAACTTCTAAAACATTTAAACCAGTTGCTCATCACCTTTGATAAAGTATCTGTTCCGACCCTTACACCAATATGCCTATTGGCCAACAGGTTGACTCATATGACAACTCGTCCCTTTGGTGAACAGGTCGACCTATACGCCAAATAAGAAGTTGAGGGGCTGGGAATTGGGATAGCCTATAAAAGTTTGCTGCAAAGCACGATTTTTTCCCTCTCAACTATCGAACCCCTACACCACTGTGACTATCCTGTGCCTCCAACTCTGCTCTAAATTTCGTCCGTCAACTACAATTATGTCTACTAGTACCGCGGTCACTGCTTCCCTTCTGCCACTGCCACTGCTACCATCACCTAAGTGGTTCTCACCACCACCTTGGCTTCCGCTACTAGTCCTGCCTCGACTGCGCATACTGTCCCCGTCATTGAGAATAGTACGTTAGCTGTTAGGACAGGTGTACGTACTTGAAAATACTAGATATCGGTCAGTGTCAGATGGGCATTGTACTAGATAAATTATATGTCACAGTGGCTCTGTACTTGGGGGGGATATGTCAGGAGAAGGCTCAATTTTGCATTTTCTATCTAATTTTTTGCAGGTGGCTTTCCAACGGGACCTTTTTTGACTCCAGTACAGGCCGCATGCCTTAAGGTTCCCCCATTGAACTTTCACTTCATCCTCGCCGGGGCTTCCTCCACTGTCTTTGGCATGCTCCCACTCAGGTTTCCGTATATATAGTGAAAAACTAAGAAGTTGATAAGGCAACGTGTTAAAATGTGAAGATTGATTGTCTATTATTCGAGGCCAAAAGGCCCGTATATGTATGGTTTTACATATACACCTATACGTCACCTTGTATCCTAATACAAGCTCAACCAAGTCTCATACAAGGCACATACAGGTGATCCAGGATATATGCAACATGCCGCGATAAAGTGTTTTGCACTGGAAAGCACTAAACGCGAGGGCAAAGAGGGTGGCCATGTTGGAGATGTAGATTTACTAAGAAAAGTACATACAGAAGGCAAGAGCTACTCTCCGTTCGATTTCTAGCTCCAAACCCCACCACCAACTGAGATAAACTCTAGTCTAACGGGTCAGCTCATCACCTATCCTATTTCTATTATATGTCATAACGTATCTGTACCGTCAAAAATACATGTCAGGATCCGGCTGTACTAAAAAAAAGGTCGTCAGCTGCCGGCAGTGTACTATCCTCGATGATGGGGACAGTATTAATGAAGGGTTCTTGTCAGGGGCAGGACTAAGAGGAATAAATCGTCCTGCGATAGCAGTTGAGATGTAGTTTTAATGTTCACTTTAGTAGAAGGGAGCCCATTAGGATTTGATATTGTGAACTTGGTGCACTGGTCGAGCGCTTGCCGGTAGGTTAACTCATACACCAAGTCTTCCTGTTGTTCAACTGGTTGGTCAACGGGAATATCTTTTATTTTGTGGCGTTGAGAGCTAGAGACGGCGGTTCGGAGACGAGAAGGAACAGAGTATGGAAACTATGCAATTGGAGCCGGGGTCTCAAAGTTTGTAAAGTGTCGCCAAACTGCGGGTTTTATAGGATGAGGAGTATCCGCATAACCCCATACCTAAACTTACATATGATGCGTGCATGCAGAGTTGAGGCTGCCGCAACTTGGTTCGGCCTGCAGGCCGGTTGGGTTCGTCGGCAAAATCGCCGGTAGACCAGCATCCAGTTACTATCGGAGATCCTTGTTTTACATGATCAGGATCTGAATCTTTCACAAGAACTGATCATGGTGCCTAGCTTAGCTCGCAGTGTATGGTACTGTAAATGCCAGGTACTATAAACGCCGAATGCTATAAACATTAAGGTTCGAAACCTATAGCGCTCATTCTTTTGCTCGCCGCGCCCTGAACGGTTGCTCGTTCCCCTGTGAATTCTAGTGCTTCTGAACTAGGTCTAAACTCCCTTTAAAGAAAATTAGCCGACATCGGGAATAACCCACAATCCTAGATGGACGACTTGCAACGGAACTTACGATCTGTAACTATTCGGAGGCGCTCAGCCAGGAAGTTGGCAGATTTCCTTGGGAATGGCATATAGATCAGTGGTGCTGATATCATGATACTGTACCGATCACTATGGTTCGGACGCTGTCCGGTGCTGACGGCAAATATTGCTTCGGACAACCAATGTTGACAACTTTGGAATGGCCGGTCACTCTGGTGCTGACTATGAGAATACGAGTATTTAGAGGTCAATGGGCGATGATGCTCAGACCATTTGGGCCAGAATGGGGTAGAATACTTCAAGTTGAGAATTTCGTTTTTCTAAGTGTACAAAAACCAACTCATCAACTGACTTTTATAAATTGCAAGCTAGATGCTGGCAACTTTTGCAACTCGGACGGCATCAAACTGATGCTGACCGAGACGAAAAAAATGTCGGACGGACACCCCCGTCTGACTACTGACATCTGAACTATAGTGATATGACAAAACTCAAGCAACGGAAGTGTTGCATATATGCATAGAAACATAGCGACCCTAATTGTGTACGTGACTGCTTCTTACAGCTGGTCAAAGCTTCTCACACAAATATGTACGGCAGCTAAGACAGCTCTCTTTCTGAATACAATCAATCATCATGTAACAGGGGGTCTGGCACCAAGCCGAGTCATGTCTCATGGATCGTTGACAGGTAACCACCAAAATCTACCAAAAGATCGGTTGATAAACCATGACCAGGAAGTTCTAAGAATGGGGTAACAATGTGTGGTAGGATATCCAATGCTTGTATTGGGGGGAAAAGTAAGATAGCTGGACAGGGAAAGGCTTTGGAGCGGACAACCTCGCCCAACATTGTCACGTGGTTTATATCCGAGTAACCGTGACACAAACTCTATCAAACCTCAAAAACAAGAAACGGCCCAACGGAGTTCTAAACTGCTATCTCTGTATACGGGCCACATGTTGCTTTGTTATATATGCATTCCAGCCATGGCCAAAACCCTAAAGCTGAGGCAGGTTGCAATTTACTTACTGTTGACTGCTCGCGGCACGGTTTCTTCTTCTGGCTGTTGCACTGAGATCTATCCATTGCCACGGTCTTGTCTACATATCCGCGTTGGGTTGCCGATCGTAAAGTAACATAAAGAAACAGCCCAATACTTTGTTCTGATACTCCGAGTGAGCTTCAGACTGCAGCTTAATATCCTCCAAATCGCTGACCCGGAGGTCTGGACATCGGACCCGAAGATTCCAAACAGGCACACGGCCGACCCCAGAGAACCCATCACCGGTGCAGCTAGTTACGGATCCTACCATGACGGGGGGTATTCGGACATAATACCCGCTGCAGGGGAGGGCATTCCCTCTGGGCCTCTACTCGAGTACAAGATTTGTAATAAGCACGTCAAACCGAGGTCCGAGTAGCGAATACGAAGTTTCCATCATCGAGGATGTCGGTCACGATCACTCCTCCGCGGACATTACCGACGGCTTCGTCATCACGGCCAATCGACAGTTGGGTTTCAAGGGTCACCTTTATGTCGGAGATGGAGTACTCGGATATGACCAACGAAACCGGGAATGCAGGGTTTTTGTATTCCAGCGGGGAAGTTGTTGAATGTCGATATGAAAGCCGCGGGGTCCGGTTTTCTTCGCCACTCATAACCAACGTCTAGATCTTACGCTAAAACACTCTCAATTTCGTTGACTAGATCTGAGTGAACAAGGAAGAATTTCATCGATAGTCTTATCCCTGAATTTATTGAGCCAGGGTCCACCATGGAACGGGCCACATTCAGGTAGCTGCGTCTGGGTGAATCTTTTAACCTCGGAAGCGGCCATGGGATTGAAACGCTCAATTCTCGAGGAGATTTACATACAAATCCCGTGTGTATTATAGAGTTATTGGCATTCGTTACTTAGTCAGTTTTAGGCGTCCGCTAGAAGTGAACGCCTTATTAGTAATTTACTAGGAATCTACTGCCGGGCGGTGGGCTCTGCGGTCCAAGAGCCTGTTTTGACAGCCTCAGCCCGGCATGACGATAACTGCCCTGGGTAATTGAGATCCCGGCTTACTTCACAGGCTGTCACTATACGTCAACCCGACGTCCAAACCATAATTCCACATCAAAAACAAGTTTTCCAATAAACATACCTCCAAACCAACGCCAGCAAAAATTACCGTCTACCAGATTACCAAAACCCGCCATAGACCTCCCGCGACCCGATCTCGGCAATCATCGGGGCTCAAGCTTATCTTATCAATCTCGCCACCGAACCTACCCAAACAAACCCGGACCATCTCCAACCTCCCATTCCCCCACCACCACACCACAACCACCATGCCACCCCCAACCCTCCGCCTCAATTCCCTCCCAAACCTGACCCGCACACTCGCAACCGCAACCCCAGGCGCCGGGATAACCAAGCGTCCACCGACGTCCTTCACCGACCGGCTCAACACAGGCCCCACCCTCTCCGACTTCACCACCCCCTCCCCCACAATCCGCACAGTCACAAACGCAAAAGGGCAAGAACTCGTGCGACTGCCGTCGTGGCTCAAGACCACAATCCCGATGGGACAGAACTTCCACAAGATCCAGGCGGACCTGCGCGGGCTGAACCTGCACACGGTGTGCGAGGAGGCGCGGTGCCCCAACATCGGCGAGTGCTGGGGCGGGTCCGACAGGGCCGCCGCCACCGCCACAATCATGCTGATGGGCGACACGTGCACGCGGGGCTGCCGCTTCTGCAGCGTCAAGACCAGCCGGCGCCCGCCGCCGCTGGACGTGCACGAGCCCGAGCACACGGCCGAGGCGCTGTCGCGGTGGGGGCTCGGGTATGTCGTGCTCACGAGTGTGGACCGCGACGACCTGGCGGACGGCGGGAGCGCGCATTTCGCCGAGACGGTTGTGCGGATAAAGCGCAAGGCGCCGAAGATACTTGTTGAGGCGCTGACGGGGGATTTTATGGGGGATTTGGAGTGTGTGCGACGTGTGGCAACGAGTGGGTTGGATGTGTTTGCGCATAATGTTGAGACTGTTGAGGAGTTGACGCCGTTTGTGAGGGATCGACGGGCGACGTTCCGGCAGTCTTTGGCGGTGCTGAAGAGGGCGAAGGAGAGTAAGGAGGGGCTGATCACGAAGACTTCGATTATGTTGGGGCTGGGGGAGACGGAGGAGCAGCTGGTTGATGCGCTGAAGGGTATGTGCAATCGTCACTCATGAAGGAGAGCGCTGGCTGATATGCAAAATAGAGCTGAGAAAGGTCGATGTCGATGTCGTAACGTTTGGACAGTACATGCGACCCACGAAGCGACACATGAAGGTGGTGGAGTACATCACACCCGAGGCATTCGAGAAGTGGCGGGTGAAGGCGCTCGAGATGGGGTTCATGTATGTTGCCAGCGGGCCACTGGTACGGAGCAGCTACAAAGCGGGGGAGGCATTTATCGAGAACGTTCTCAAGAAGCGGGCGGCTGCAACAAATACTGCGGCTATTGCGGAGGCGGTGGAGGTGGGATTGGGTGCTGAGAAGAGGGCTGAGTAGCGTGTGTTGACTATTAGATGGATTCAACACTGGGTTGTACATTTTCGGATTCTTTTGTTGCTTGTTGGGTTTTGCATTGGGAGTTTATATAGACCAGGCTGCTCGGGTTTGGAAGTAGTAATTCAACGTACATCATTCTCTCACCATTCTGGCACATAAGATACACTCACTATCAAGCTGGGAACAATAGTTCAACGTACATCATTTTCTCACCATTCTGGCACATAAGATACACTCACTCTCGAGCTGGGAGTAATAGTTCAACGTACATCATTCTCCCACCATCCCAGCGCATAAAATACATCCCCCTCGGAGTTAGATCCCCATCACCCTCCTAAAATACACGCACCCAGGGCCATCCATCACCGGCCCTCCCCCCTCTTCTTCACAGCCATCAAAACCGGCGCCGCCCTAGCCCTCGCAAAAGCGTCCATAGACCCGGGCGGGCCCTCAGTCCTGATAGCAGACCCAATCGACATAAAGAACCTAACCCCCACATCAGCTCCCCACGCACCCTCCGCCCGCACATGTACATACCCAAACGTAGCCGCGGAGCCGCCCATATACTGTCCGAGGCTCCTAATAACGCCGTTGGGGCCGGGGCCCTGCTTGATGATAGCGTAGCTGCCAAAGACGAAGCCCATGGCGAGCCCGACGGTGCAGCCCATCAGCGCGCCCATCTTCACTGTTTGCAGACATGTCTTGTCAGACCGCGCGGTTGGTGGGTGGTTGCGGGTGGTGGTGACGTACTCTTGTCGAATGTGCTCGGTGGGCCACCGTGGTGGCCGCTTGGGATCTGGGTTACCGGGGGCATTGTGTGTGTGTGCTGGCTGTTGAGATGCGGGTTAGTGAGGTGGTGTGTAGGAGTGAGTGAGTGAGTGGTGCCGTGTGGGGAGGTAGTGGCGGGGTGAGCGTTGGTTGCGCAGGTCGGGAGCCATGTGGAATCATCCCAAATTTTAGTGGGGCTTGGCGAGGGGCGTGTTATATCCTCGACGATTGTACAAACCTATGAGGATAACGTATGGATCTTGGACTGCCAGGTGGTGGTTCATGAGGCTATCAATTTCTCCAAAGTCACAATCATTTTTGAATTGACTACTCCAGAGACACAACTCCATACGGACATCAAGCATCATCCATCCGTCAGTCAATACAAATGAAAATCATCACCCCATCCATCCTCCACGAAGCAATATAATACAGATATAAGGACACCTCCATCGATGCATACCTAAACTACAAGCAAGTAGCAAAACCATAACCCCCGATATATAAGCACTAAAATTATATATATGTAAAGCATAGACAAAGGAAAAGGAAAGAAAAAAAAAGTCCATTAAAAGAAAAAGCATCAGGGCATATAGAAGCACATTTAATCGTCATCACCAACCTCCTGGAACTGTACGTGATGTAGATGTAGGCGCCTTGTTAACGGATGGTTTGGGCGCTTCGGGTGTAGAGTCGGTGATTGGTTGCTCGTTTGTAAGTTTTAGAGATGCAAGAGACAGCGTTTCGCTCGTGGGCCGCCGGACCATCAGCTTTGGAGAGCTAGGTAGAGGGATTTCGCTCGGGAGGGGTTGTGCTGCAGGTACAGACCCAGCCAAGACAGCTAGGGCTTCTGGTTGTTTCTCAATCTCGACCTCGACCACCACCTTTTCATTCTCTTGTTGCTTCGCCAGCCCTCTTACTCTGTCTTCCATAGCGGAGTGCAAAATTTCCTCGTCGACTGAAGAGTCATCCGAAATGGAAGAGCCCGAAAGATTGAGCGGTGACGGTATCCTCAGACTGTTCTGTTTTTCGGGAGTGAGAAAAGGGTTGTTGACCTGACTCCTCCGTTTCTTTGGTATGTTCAGCTTTCCGTCGTCGAGCATACCCGCCAGCACAGGCGTTCGAGGTGGTGTCTCGGTCTGTCCATTTGCCATTGATCGGTCTCGGAATTCCCTGAAGGCTTGACTGTGGACCGAGAAAATAACGCCCCCTCCGATGCGTGCCCAAAACATTGCCTCTCTCAGCTTCACACTCTCTTCCCAGGCATGCTTTTGGTCTCCCTCGCCTTCACACTTCCAGAGACCCTCCTTAAGAGTCCTCAGGAAAGCCATGAAATCGCAGACGCTCCTTAGCCTGCTAGTACAGTACCAGCAAAGCGGGTACCGTTGAGCATTCGGACTATCGCTAGTACGCATTCTATGGGTCCTGGCGTGTTGTTCGTCTGCTTTACTCTCTCCGCAAAGTGCACACGCAAAGATGGTGACTTTCGGCGACGATGGCATTGGATCGATGACTAGTGATCCCTCCGTGACTGCGGACAAAACATTCCGCCGGGCAAGCCATGAAAGCCCCGGTGCACAGTCGAGCCTCAGAGTTGGTTCGACATCCTCCATCATAACCCGCTTAAAAAACTTGGACTCTTTCAGAGCTGCCAGGTGTGCTTGCGTATCCATCGTGCTGCTAGCCGATCCGGAGGGAGAGTGAGTTGTAGAACCCGAGTCGACTCGCCGTTTCATCCCAAACAAGCTACTGCCTATCGAAGAAGCACCTTGACTCGGAGAAGGCATCGATAAGCCCATGCCCATAACTTGAATCGACGTAAAGGACCCACCAGATAAACGACCCGCCGGGGAACTCTTGACCTCATTTGGTTTGGGTTGGGTTAAAACCTCACAAAAGTCTCGATACGATGCAATATCGTGCCTCAAAATTGGATGGACCAGGTTAATCAGTGCTGTCGGAGGACAGGGTGGTACATCCTCAATATTCGACGAGTTTGGCATCAGGTTGAGGGCCTCGCAAATCCGAGCAAGTGATTCCTTGCTATGTCGTTTGGCCAGGAGAGGCGTATTTGGGGTCCCTGTAGACATGCCACCTTCGCTCTCTTCTCGCTCCTTGGTCATTTGCGCCATAACCGCCTTGAGTTCTGCGAGCTGTTCCTGGTGAGAGGCGAGCAACGACTCAGTATCTGCGAGCTGGGCTCTCAATTGCTCGTTTTTGCGATCCACTGCATCTCGTTCCTTTCTTGCGGCTGAAACCATCTAAACCCAAATCCCGTTAGTGAAAAGGCCACCTACCCAAAAGCTGTGTAGAATCGGACTACCTTGTTTGCTTCATCGAACAAGGCTGTAGTGAGGTTCTCCAACTCCTGCTCAATGTGCCTCTTGTCCTTCTCTGCCTGTCCCCTCTGCATGCTTTCCTTGGCCATCTTGTCGGCATGCTCCCGAGCCACTTCCTCTAGTTGCTGTATCCGTAGCTTTGACACTTCGAGTTCATGATCCAGCTTCGTTTGGTGATTAATAGCGTGGATGAGCTTTTCGCTAAGAGCGGCAACCTCCTTATTCAGATCAGAGCCGTCCGAGCCCGCATTTTCATCATTCGCACCCCCATCGCCCTTCAAGTTACTGTCGCTAGCCGACTTCCCCAGAACCGGACGGTTAGCGGACATTGTGGAGAAGCCGGGCGACGTGACCGAAAGCGGACGCGGCTTCAGGCTGGGTGGCGATAGCGGTCTGAGAGGGGGTGGTTTCGCCGGCGATGCCGGAAAGGAGTCATGAGGGGCAGAGTGAACGAGATAAACGAATCTGCTTAAATGTCAACAACTCCCACGCCCAGGGATTTCTTTTTAATCTGTCCCCCGTCAGGCGGGGGGTGGAAGGCGGGGAGACTCACTCAGCCAGCTTTGCGGTGTTCTGGAGTTGCGTACGAGTTGTAGCTCACGACACCACAGCGTCACAGGATAATGTCACGGAAGCAGGAAAGCGGGGGGGGGGGGATGGTGCCGCAAGGAAGAAGAGGCTGACGACAAGGTGATGAAGACGAAGAACAATGTTGTAATACTCAGAAGGGTAAGAAGGATAAAAAGCCCAAGCGCACAAAAGAAGGAAGCGTCGAACAGATAGAACCGGATTTAACGAAGGCGCGTGCGAGTGAGGGAGCGTGTGAGTCGAGTCAAGTGCGTTGGGCGCGAGCAGAGTGATATGCTGCGTGTTGTTAAGTAGCTTGACTTGTACGGTACGATTAGATGGCCGCTGCAACGGACGGATGGATGGTCCCCAAGCAAGAAAGCGGACGAGCGAGCGACTTGAGTTGACTGAGTGACGACCTTGGAAACGAGCGAGCGACAAGACCGAATGACGCGGAAACCAACGGCGAAAAAACTGAAAGAGAGACAACACCGAAGTCAGCAAGACACAATCGCGGCACGAATTGAGACACGCAGATCCGTGGAGGAGGAGAATGGGACACAGCGCCGAACAGGGAAGCGAGTGGGTGACGCGGAGAGGCAAAGAAGATGCCGAGTGGACCCGTCAAAAGCAACTCCTGCTCGCTATATGTATTAGCTGGTCGCCTCGTCGGTCGCGAAGAGACTTTTCGTGTCTGTAAAATTTATTTGCGAGACATCTGTGCATAGCAGGCCGCTGCATCTGACCGGACCCCCACGTGCACCGCATCTTGTCACCGTGTTACACATCACGTCTACGGATCACTCGCTTGGGGAGAGTGCGCCCGGTGCTTGCTTGTTTATTCTGGCCTGCTCCACGACACACGAACAAGTTCTTGCAATCTGCAGGCAGAGGTAGAGTTGAAACCCGCAGCCGCCTTGGATAGATCAATCTAAGCGCCCTCTTGCTCGCACAAGCCACCGAAAACGGCAGCAGAGGCAGCAGCGTGTCTATTTGTATCGATTTCTCAACTCCAAGCAAAACTGATTGGTGAGTGCTTAGTTCGGCGGGACGAACAGACAATGGTGCTGCAGACAGAGTTGAGTAATGGCTCGCACGACAGCCGCATGTCTCTCGAACACCCTCCGGCAAAATGACGGCAAACGCCGATAACGAGCCGACTCCGTTGCCGGCGGAGTAATCCGCTCCCATCCAGGGCTCAGCTGAGAATATTGTGCATCAACGAGCACTGCCACGTCTAGGATTTCCGAGAGAAACTGAGGATTACGTAGTGCATCACTCGGGAGTGTACTTACCCAGTATTCCTCCACGGGGAATTCCGTGTGTCCGAAACAGAGACAGGTACAATACATCTGCCCCCACTGCAAAGGAGGAAGGATGCAGAAGGAAAAGCGGGCTGGCGCGGTGCGGCTGACAAAGCTAGTTCCCAAACAGGCCGGCTGTACTACGCTCGGCACCGCGAGGCCGAACCGCGGCATTAAAGGGCTAATGAGGGCCGGGGGATAACCCAGCCGCTTCCTTTTGCTTCCGGCAAGCGAGAACAGGTGGTCCTAGAGTGAACCTAAGCAAAGCAGCGAAACGTACGACGGCTCGCCATTGTTGTGTTGAAGCTCTTTGCTGTCGAAACACCCCATCGATGGCTTGGGGTTTTCAACACTAGAACTCCCACGTGTGCTACTCTAGTCGGCGACCAGCCTCTCCGCCACAAGAAATTCTCCTAGGGTGTGCGCCTTTGTTCTTTCAGCACTTCCTTTGTTTCGGGTCGCGTGCTGATTTCCGGTCCAGACAACCCGTCCCAAGAGCGCTAAAAGTCCGTGGCGGTCTCGCCCGTCATCCCATCCAGACATACCAGTACGGAAGCCGCGGAAATGTGGCCAAACAATTGATACTGGCGGGACAAGACGGAACTGGAACGCAAGTTGAAAGCGCCGCGGAATGCTGCGACGGGCATGTAGAAAACACTCTCGGAGCGTGTAAGAATATCACGTCACTGATAGCTCCCTCGCTAACGAGTTTCAAGGTGGCTAGCTCCCGTTCGCGAATCGAGATCCATTGACTCGCCAGTTGGATTTCGGTGAGTGGGTGAGATGGGGTGAAGCTAGTTTGTGGCACAGTCATAACGTCACTGGTTGTCGAAAAGCTGTACTTATATCCCGGAAACAACGACATGCCATTAACGATTACCTATCAAGGGAGCTTGCATATGGCCGGTGCGTGAAACCCACAGACGAACAATCGTACCATCAGTGCCTTGTCATGGGGCTCACCCTTAGATATTGACCACACACCATTAGATCCGATAGTCCATGGTACTATATCGACAGATGGGCTCCGTACGAGGCTTCAAAATGACAGTTTATTTTCGGACTGGTTAATATGACAACTTCCGCAACCAAACGAAGCTAAATGACATCAATTGTGGACGAGTGGCGAGGAGGGCAGAGTCTCAAAGCGGGACAGTTGGGGAATATTTACTGTATATATAGCGGAACCAGCTATTCCAAGCCACCAGGCACTTTCTCCAAGTCTCGGGAGTATCAGCAAGTTTTGGTATGACAAAGTGATTCTCGCGCAGGAATCAAATGGCAAATGGCAGTTTTTAAATTCGTATCGGAACACAGATAGCGCCCGAACCTCATCTGTCTGTATCTTTGCCAGATGCCAGACCATGACACGGAACCGACCACCTTATTGACCCAGACGACCCGTCTTCACCGCCTGCCAGGCACCGGGGGTTGCTACCCAATCCCACGTTCTTGTTCTCTTCATGTTTTACACCAGCAGATTGTTTATATATACCAACGGTTCTTCAATCAATCAATCTCGATTTCCTCGCCCCCAGATTCCCTCATATCTTCTCCCCATCGCTTGTTGCAATCGCAGGGACTTTGCCTGCACCCTTCCCTTGTTTCCTACGTTTAGAAGTCCTGTAGCTGTTTGCAAGACGTAGACTTGCTGCTTCTCTAGATTTGCGGCACCTCGTTTCTTGCCTGCCGTGACGAACTACCGCCTTTGCCTCTTCGATCCTTATGGTCGGGCATCTCCTAAAGTAAGTGTTCTTGTTTGTTTGATCAGACTGGATGCTAGTATGATGCCAATTTGTAGTGATATGCACTGCTAAGCACTGCATACCTGATGTTGTCCGAGTGATAGACATAGTGCAACGGGAGTTTGACTTTGGACAAAGCCTGAATGCTATCCTTCAGAAACTGTCATTAACCAGTTAGATTCCATTGCGGGACCTCCCCCAACCAAAAGACGCAATAACATCGGTTTCTGCCAACGAAAATGACGCCAGAGCCATATCTTTGCGTGATGTCGCCCCAACACAAAGCATGTATCCTGTTGACGTATAACCAGTCTGCATGGGTCAATAATCTCAACTTCGTGAAGATAGCGTTATCTGAAAAGTGTGCTGGAGTTGACGGCTAAGTGGTCTTACTGGGGCATAAAACAAGAAAGATTAGCATTTAAACGACTAGGTAGAAATTGTAGAAACACAAAAAACGCCTTCAAAGTTGATTCACTCATCGAAACCCGTTCCTGTATTAAGAAGGTAGACTAGCACCTCACAAGTCTTGAACCAATGCCGGACTCGGCGTAGTCCCAACTATTCAGATCGACCGCCAGGCAATCTACAAATCTTTAGTCCGGACAGATCCGGCCGGGCTGTAGAAAGCCGCCCTTGGAATAGACCGGTCAGATCGGGCGTCAAAAGCCTAGATATCTCCCTTGGCGAAGATATCTGGCGATTATCTAGGAAGTGTGAGCGGAAAATACTCCCGGAATGAGTTCGGTACTGCTGATACTTTCTGACGTCTAAAGCTTCACACAAGGAGCGGCTATTCAATGAACAACCCAGCACTGCAGTCTGCGATATCTACAGACCGATCAGATTTATAACGGTAGACCAATAGACTGGCCAGATGTGATTTCTAAAGCCACCCTTGGCATGACCGGCACGTTTGCCGTCAATACTTACCCGGCTAACCGGTTAAAAAAGCTGGAAGTCATTAGCATACCAGGGAGCCTTTTCTTGCTCTATTCCAGCCAAGAAGCGGACATCTTGGATCTGGTCAAAAGGAACGTCATCATTGATCTGATGCTATCTTAGAAGTTCTTGATCATTGAACTGGACTATCCTGGGTTACTTACCACCCTATAACGCTCTTCCTTAGCACTTCCGCTCATGACGAAGGCGACAAGATTTTTCCTCTTTGCATGCTACCAAGGTTGCGATCCTATAGGTCCGATGGTGTTGGGTCGGCATCCGCAGCAAGAATAGACATTACCTCATAGGTAGTAAGTTGGGTGCGATACCTTGAGCGACAAGCTTGAGGATCGATCTAGCCAGTTTCTGGTCAATGTCAAGTAGGTACTCGGATGCCATGATTTATGGGGTGGGTAGGGGTATTTGTGTGTTGTAGTGGTGTGGGTAGTGTGGGAGGATAGAAGAAGTCTCACTTCTTCATGAGTTTAATCACCAGATCTCACCCTGTGTTGAATGTTCGTGATATCACCAAAAACCGCAGTGCCGCTTCGTTTTATCGAAAGTAGATATAACCAAAACTTACAGAAAACGGCGATGATGAAAGCAGCATGGGTATATTGTGCCAATAACCACCTTCTATGCGCCGACATCTCCCAAAACCCGCATCCCGGTCAAAAAAAGAAAAGAATAGCCATATCCCATCATATCATCCAATCATTACTTTTCCTCCATCATTTTTTCGCCCGAGATATCAAGAAATCCACCCTTCCACTCCACCCTTCCACTCCACCCTTCCCCAACCTAGCTCCTCTTCTTCAACTCCGTCTCACCCTTCCCCGCCTCACCCTTCGGATGCTTAATCGTCAAGCACCAAATGTCCAAATAATCGCAGATATTCGTGATTACATCGAAGACAAAGCTTCCATGGACTCCCAGAGCGAGGCCAAGACACGCAAACACGTACGCAACCTCATAATATCCCTCCCCAAGCACACTATTCCATCCGAACTCGGTGTAGTGCATAAACAACGGTCCCGCAGCGTCCAACAGGCCAAACACAATCGGCAGTAACAAAACGTTCACGAATGGGAACGGCGACTTGGTGAGATGTGCAGTGATTATCAGCCCAACTTGGTATGCGAATGCAAGCCCGATAAAAAATAGGAACGGCACCAGGTGTTGGGTTAGGATCTCTGGGCGCAACGCGAGCCAGGTGGGAATGCACGCCCAGGTTACGAAGAAGGGTGCAAGACCGAGGAGCGCGGGGGCCGCAGAGAGACCCTTGGCGTGGCGGGCGCGGATCACGTTGAGAGAGCTGGAGATGTCAGCGGTAATGCATGTAGGGTGAGGTGGGGAACAAACCTCTGTACGACGTTAAAGCTCAACATAAGACCGCCATACACCAGCCACCAAATCGCAAAACTCATCTCTCCCATCCACTCCGGCATCCACTCCCTCCTCAACCCGAGCTCCTCCAGTGCAGGCCTCTGCCAATACGAACCGCCCTTCACCGCAGTAAAAAGGTATACTGCGCACAGCGTCAACACGCCTTCAACAGGTCCCGAGACCAAACCCAGGTACAGCGTTCCTGTGTGATACTCCTCCCACGTCGTGAGATAGAATGCACACAGGCTCGCGAATGCGGTCACCAGCGTCGCCCATGACTGCCCGAGGTTGACCGCGCCAGAAAAGATTATGACTCCAAGGGTGGTATTGATAGCGTCCACACCATGGTCGAATAGCTCTCCTAACGGACCGCTCTGCCCTGTACGCCTCGCCTGCGTCCCGTCACACGCATCAAATGTTTGGTAGAGGAACAAGCCAATGCCGAAGGATGCGTACACCCAGTCGGGACAATTTGTGTCAAGTGTGGGGTTGTACCAGAGAAGGGTAAGGAAATTGATAACAACGAAGGCGAAGCCGGTGAGTGTGATGAGGTTTGGTCTACCAGCGGTTAGTAGAGCAGGAGGTGACTAGGAAGGGGAAACAAACGCCATCGACATGGGGAATACGTGGATGAAGACGTTGGTGTAGAACGGCTTCAGGATGTAGCGAGAGACCAGCGAGTGATCCACCCCCGAGTACTGATACTCGCGGAGGTGCCGTAGCTTCGATTGGCGAATGTACATGATTGCTGCTACTGGGGGAGATTCGGTGGAGGTTCACGATCACTCGTGGTGGATTGGGGAGTGAGGAGCAGAAGGCTGGGCAGTTGTTGGAAGAAAAGTGGTATCTTGCTTGGCGTGCCGACGTCACAATCCGAAAGTCAGGTAGCGACCATCAAAATTTACTGGAAACTGAGACAGCCTTTGATCTCCCACCCTACATGTGATAGCCCTCCAGGGAGAAAGTACAAAGAAAAGAAAGCGAACGGATAGACGTCACAAAGGAAAAAGAAACCAAAAATAATAATAAAAGAATTGACAAGAAAATAGAAGCAGAAGAATAAGAGAAAGGTACAAGAATAAAAGAGTAATAATCCCTATACAATCCAACTTCGTTCACAGTAAACCTACCAATGCAAACGCCGCCCCCCGCGACTAAACCTCCACAGTATGTAACCACCAGCGCAATTCCGTCTATAAATGTTGTTCCCAGTGTTCCTCTCCCAATCACTCGTCTCATTATACCCACACAAGTAAAGCCATGTCATCCCCGCAATCGCAACTTTCCCATCCAATTCCGCTTACAAGTTCTTCGCCCTTCGCCTTACCTCAACATCACCCTCGGCCAAAGTGATCGCAGCCTTCACCATCTGCACAACATTGATCCACTGCTTGGCGGCGCAGATTGGGAGAGTGGCGCCGGCAACAACCCACGGCCACGTGTGGTTCTGCGCGAAATCGGGGAAGCTCAGGAGGTAGATGGCAAGGAAGAAGATCTCGTTAGCGGCGCAAAAGGTGAAGAGGACTTTCTGTATTGTGTGTCAGCGCGCATCTAGTTGCATAACGATGAGTAGGGGGTTGCAAACGTTGTTAGAGTAGTAAAGGTTCAGGATCTTGCTGCGTTTCTTCTCAACCTTCTTGTGAGAAGTTGCTCCCGAGTCCAATGATGCGTACCTAACCGGGGATCTTTGCGTCAGCACATCCCTCCAATCACCACCAGCACCAAGGGTAAAAGGACGCATACATGTGCATATAGTGACTCGCCAAATCCAACGAAATCAGCACCTGGAACAGGACGGCATAATTCGTGTAAGCAGCGCTCAAGAATACGAGCAAGCAGCTCGTCGTACACCGATCCGTAACCATGTCCAGGACCGCGCCGAACTTTGTCGACTGATTGAATTTCCTGGCCGCCCATCCGTCCAGGGCATCTAGCAAGCACGACAGCGAATAGAGTATCGTGCAGTAGTTGGGATGGTACGACATGAAGTAGAGAGAAGCTCCGGCGAGCACCACGCGTGAGTAACCTGATGAATGGGACGCATTGTCAGTATGTGAGGACATACGAAATAAGCAGCTCGGAAGCGCAATACCGATCAAGTTTGGGATGAAGAGGAAGATATTTCCAACATCAGTTTCAGCCTCCTTCGGTCGGCCGTTAGACTTTGAAGTAGCCATGAGAAGTTAAGGTAAGTTGTCAAAATATACAAGTCGTTAGAGAGGGGTTAGTGTCGAAATAAGAGTGCAGTTGCTGTTATCTGGGAAGGAGGGGTCGATTTGCGATGACTGCTGCTCCTGTCGCCAGGGATATTCCGGTACAGGTGCCGAGGGATCTGCAGGACAGGATGTCTCGCGATTACTCGAGTAAGGGTCGTATGGAGAGCTCTGAAAAGTTGATTGAAGTGAAGTGAAGTGTACTTTGACTGGATCGCGTAGATGAGGTTGGCCAGATACAACGACGGCGGCAGGCGACAGTGACGAACCCGAAAGAGAAAGGAGCGTAACGGTTCAGTTGCGAGGAGCGTGATCGTGTTTGTTGTATCGTGTGTAGATGAAGAAATGGTATCGCAAAATTTTGAAAATGCTTGACACGGTTCAAGGAGGACAGCGTGTAGGGATAGCTTGTTCGTGTAAGCAAGTCACTGTGGCTGCGAAACGGAATCTCTCATCTCCGGTCCAGTCAATTGTGGTAAAATCTGCAGAGCCTCGCCATGGAAGGGGGTCTTGGGCTATAGCTTGTCCGCATTTACGGGTTTACCTTCTGCATCCTAACTAGGAGAGATCAATTACGACCCGGAGAGACGATCTCTAATGGCGATCGGCTTATTATCCACCCGCTCCTACTCCGGGGCTCCGGACGAGCTAAATACGGGAGTGATGTAATTGCTTCTCACTCGGCCCGACTGGCCCCGACATGCTCAATCACAGTGACAGGCCTCAAACCAAATGGTATTCCAAGCACTCTACTTCTTCGCCCCATTCGTTTCTATAGTCTCCTTCAACCGACTCAGCGCAATCCACACCGCCTCCTCCGTACGAATTGTCCTACTCCCCTGCCCCGCACAAACATCCACCCAAAAATCAAATACCTCCCTCACCTCCTTAACCCCAGCCTTCTGCAACTCCTCATCCACCTTGAGCGCCTGTTCCAACCCTGCCAGCCCTCCAAAGGCTACCAGCATATGCCTAAACTCCAGTACTCTCTTCTGCAAGCCTACAATATCCTCCCCTCGCTCCGAAGTCCCAAACGAAACATCATACCCGCCCTCAAACGGCGCCTCCGTAAACACCGCGCTCAGGCTCGCTGCAGTCCTGACATTATATCCCCAGTAGAAACCCGCCTCAAGTCTGGGCGCGTCTGGCGATACCGCATCCGCATGGATATGCTCAGCGCCCTTTGCTCCCCTCCCCGCGCCCTCCTCGGTATTACGGAAGCGCAACGTGAGCCGCGTGCCCTCGGGCACCACCGCATCTACAAACACCTTTCGCTTCAACCCCGCGTCTACTAATGTTCCCTTTTCGCTCGCTTCCACTGCGACACCCTCGCGGTAGAGCCCGCCCTCCTCCGCGCGGTAATGGCTCGGGATGTCGAGCGGCGGTAGGACGCCGGCGCTCTTGAGGTTGGGGTGGATTGGGAATAGATGGCGGCGGAGGTATTGCGGCGTTTCGAGGTAGCTGAGGATGTGTACTAGCATTTCTGTCGATTGGGAGGATTTGGCTCCGCCGTCGTTGAAGACTACGATCTCGTCGACGCAGAAGACGGCGGCACATCGTGCGATGGTTCCGACGAGGTGAGTGCGGAGGTCGTGGGATTGCGCGTTGGTTAGGATTGAGGAGGGGAGCGCGAGCGAGAGGGTATAGGGTCGTGAGGTGGTAGTGGGGATGAAGACGGCGGTGGGCTTGGAGGTGTCGATTCCGGTGATGGTGGAGTCGGTGGTTGTGGTGGACTCGGTAGTGCAGTGGGTGGACTTTCGTTTCTGGGGGAAGTCAGTGGTGAGGTGCATGGGGGAGCTATAAGAGGCACCCTTGATTTTGGCTCGCCCATGATTGATTGATTGAGGTGAATTGCAGGTGAGCTGAAGCTGTGGTCAGTTGTGGTGAGTTTGGTTCTTCGGATTCGGAATGTGTCAAGCGCATCTTGGCGGAGGCTCATCCACTTCAGTAGAGTACCTTCACACCGATATCAACATATCAACATATCAATACACCATTAATTGCTTGAACGGTTACAAAAGGGACATCACCCGAGTTCCGTATGGGCACCAACAACTAGAAAAAAACTGCAATCAGAAAGCCGCCCAAAGCATTGCCTCCCAGGAAGACCAAATAACCAGTAGATAGCACCGCCATTCATCGACTACCATTAACCTGCCCAGTCCCCTCCTCAAACTCCTTCCAAGCCTCCTCCTCCCCGGGAGTAACCCAGTCCTTAACCAATCCCTTGTGATCTGCCACCCTCGTCCACGAGATGGTAACTACGGCAATCCTCGTATTTTCCCCTTCCAGGTAGCACATACTCTCTCCAGCTGCAGTGCAATTCTCCGTATGCACTTTGCGATAGTACTCTTCCTCCTCCGTCCCGCTTTCTACCAAATGTGCATACCCGAACAGCGTTGCAGAGATGGACGAGAGCTCGGCGGAGTTGAGGTTACTGAGCAGCGACGCGAGGGAAGATTGCTGTGGTTGTGCAGGCGCCTCTGCGGAGAAGGAGGCACGGTGGGAAATCCAATCATGGACGAGCAAGGAGACCCGTGGATTCGCGAGGAGGTTGACGGTTTTTTTGGTGGAGGGTTGAACGGTAAGGATTATCACGGGCCGCCCTGGTGTGGGGAGTGCGAACGGATTTGAAGCGAGGTAAGTGTAGTTCATGAGGGAGACATGGGGCCAGAGACCGCCGGAGGTGGCGAGATGCAGCTGTGCAGGTTAGCTATAAATATGGTGTAGACGGACGAGAAACACACGTAGCGAGCATTCTTGACGCAGACTTCGACCTCAGGAGGAAGTTGGTGGTCGGGAGCCGGCGATGCCATGGTGTTTTGTGATGAGAGTGGGGGGTGTCTGGAAATCGAATTGACACAGTGATGGTTAGTTAGTGGCGAGATGAAGGCGTAGATGACGTGGGGGGCGCGGGGTTGCTGTGCGCCAAGGCGGATCCTTGTTCTGTTCCTGGCTCGCCCGTGACAACTAACAAGGCAGCTCTCCTGTTCCCCGCAGCTTTCGACATCTCACATGAGTACCACCGCATAATACACGACATCTCTTCTCTTCACTCTTCCTCCCTCAACACCTCCCTCTCCAAATTCACCGCTAAGCTAGTCAATCCGTTCCATTGTTTTGCTGTTCGTTGTTTACACCCACCCTCAACCCCAAGCTCCTAAGCTCCACCATGTTCGCATCCACCGCACGTCACCCCCTGCGTCTGGCGGGGGGACGTGCCCTCTCCACCACACCCGCCCGCTCAAATAAGCTCCCAGCCCTCGGCGACATCACACATACCCCGGCGAACTCCGCTGCCTTCAAGTCGCGTCTCCAATCCTTCCGCCAATCCCTCGCCGACCAAAAGAAAGCTGCCTCACAGCCCAGCTCCGCCTATGCTGCCACGGCCGGCGGTACCACCGGCGCATCCGGCGACGCCCCAAAGGGCGGCATTGTAAAGTCAATTCTCTACGGCTCCGAGAAAGGGCAGCGCGAGGAAGCAGAGATGGAGCAGAGCTACTCCAAAGTCCTCGCAAGGGGGAAATACGTGCACGCGATCGAGATCCACAACGTCAAGCCCGAAGCACAGCAGGAGTACGTAAAGCTTGTCGGTTCTGTGTATCCCGAGGTAGCGGCGGATAAGGAGAATAATTGCCACCTTGTTGGCAGCTGGAAAACCGAGATTGGAGATCCAGATACTTTCGGTAACCACCCCTCCACATCTTTCCCTCAATCTTGCGTGTAATTGTTGACAATGATGAAGTGCATATCTGGGAATACCAAGGCTATGCGGGGTATCACAACACCTTGCACCGCCTCACACAATCCCCCGTGCACAGGGCCTTCACCGAGTCTCTTCCCCCGCTGCTAAACGCCCGGCGCACGGACCTTATGCAGGAGTTCTCCTTTTGGCCCACGTCGCCGCCACGTTCCCTCGGTGGTATCTTCGAGCTGCGTTCCTACACCTTGCATCCGGGAAATCTTCTGGAATGGGAGACACACTGGCGCGCTGGGCTTGCGGCGAGACGGAACGTCATGGAGGGCGTCGGCGCGTGGTTCACGCAGGTGGGTGCGCTGAATAACGTGCACTATCTATGGCAGTTCCAGGATTTGCGGGAGCGCCAGGTTGCACGCGAGAAGAGTTGGGGCGAGAAGGGGTGGAGTGGGACTGTACACAAGACTGTGCCATTGATTCAGAGGATGGAGAGTCGGATTCTTGTCCCTCTGCCTTGGAGCCCGGTTAGCTAGTGGCTGTGTGTCTGGTCTGTCTGTCTATCTTCTGGGCGAATGGGTTCGGTTTGGTTCTTGATTAATTGCGGGTCTGTATCTGTAGCATTGTATTTGTGTGTGTTCTTGTTCCGTATTTTTAGCTGGAAATACCACATACTTTACAAGCGAGCCTTTCGGCAGGTTGTGAAGTGATACTGTTGTACTATACAAAAGCATCGTTGGAAAATCCATGTTCCAAGTGAATTGGTTGGTCTCGTACCGAGGAACGGTCTAGGCACATACATTTCCATACCTTCCTCAACCTTGCGTATGCAATGTTAAATTTCAGGCGACCCGTTTGTATCTCCAAATTTTAGGGACAGAACAGCTGTGTGTCAAGGAAAAAAACGTCAGGTCGTTCAGTGGGGAAGACCCGACATACTATCAATGTTTGAGGGTGGAAATCGCAGTTCCATGCCAGCAAAGTGCTCAAGAGACATGCAGATATCTATCAGATCACGGTACAGGCCTCCAGTTCTGGATATCTATTTTCAATCGTTGATTTTACATATCGTAACGGTAACTGTTAGAGAGTCTTAGTTGGTTACATTATGTATAGCCTACTTGAGCAAATAATGGTAACTCACAAGGCCGTCTCCCCACTATCAATGGCCGCGTCAAGACGCTGCTTACCATCGTTCGAGACTATCAGCACATCACTCACTACCCACATCACCATCACCACATTGACTTCTACTCTACAGTAGCCAGCCACCCACACATACAAGCAATCGTAGCAGGATCCAATTCCGAAAACACAAGTAGGACAGCCCTTCACATGCGTAATACCGTATTCTGTTATTAAAGTGGGCAGTTCTTGATACATATTCATAGGACTACACAGGAATCTTCAAATACTGATCGTGAGAATCTATTGCTTACAGAATCCCTAACCGCACGTTATCACTCGACATCCCCGCATTCCGCTGCAAGGCTGGCAAGCTAGATGAACGGGTCAAGATGGAAACTCTCAAACCTGCCACAGAAATTGAGTGGATACCTCTATGTGAGCATCGAGAGTTAATCACCTTCTTGTGAGGATCATGGAGACCGAACAGCATCATGTCAGTCTAATATGCATAATAGGTGCATAGGCCCACTAGGTAGAGTAGCTCGTAGGGAGCTCACAGAATGCCGCAGGCTCACATGGGATTATGTGAGCGTTCCCATCCAGCTACTATTATGTATCTCTGGCTATCAGGATTGTGTGTGGACCTTGTAGTTTAATGCAACCCTTGCGGGTGTATTTGATTGCCTTCATGTCTGTCTGTCAGGTTCGTCGGATTGTTAAGATCATCCCCGCAACGACTGCCGCCCCGCCACCAGCTAAAGTTTGTCTTGTCTCTGCCAGCTGGGCTCGTGTTTGACCATCGCCAATGTGACAACAAATACTGTACGGTTGCAATCCTCACGCTCACATACACACACACTAAAATCACAAGAACAGCAGGAGGTAGTTCTGGGAATAGAGGTACATCTACCCGCGAGTGGCACCCTAGTAATACATCATAACCTTACATGAACTCTGTATGAGGCTTGCGTCGCCTTATGGGTCTCCTCCCATAAGGCGCACCCTATGTCACCAACAGCAAGTCACCACCAGAATGCAGCTAGAGAAATGCGGGGAATATCTAAATATCGAAGCATTCTTCATATTCAACCCCCATGTCGGCGAGTGGTCATGGCCTCTCCAAAACGTCCGAAAACATACAGAGTAACCGGTATCCCATTAACGCTCACTACTGAAACCCTCAAGGCTGCACTCTCTGAGCATCTCCCGTCCAAAGGTGAGGATTACATCCAGATCAAGGTTGACATCGTCCCCTCCTGTGACTCCAAATTCACAAACACGGCACTGGTATCCTTCACTCCACACCCACCTACGTATCTCGAACCCCTCTCAAATGGCATCACCGATGTTTTTACTCTTTACACGGTGGTGGCGGGCTACGGCGCACTTGTGATTGATATGAACATGTACGGCCTTACGCAACTGTACGCCACGCCGCCTGGAGAAAAGATTGTTGCAGAGTAAGTAATCATGCGCAGTTTTATACCCCCCCCCCCCAAATGGCTGACGCTGATAGCATCGTTGCTGTCACGGGGATTGCGGGACATGCATATGGTTCGTGGAAGGCCGCGGGTGACTCCCCTAAGATGTGGCTGCGCGACTTCCTGGCCGAAGACTTCCCCAATTGCAGAACCATGATCTATGGGTATAACTCGTGGTTAGAGAGCCCGGGGATTCATCAGATCATCGATTACAGGCGAGGTTGACTAGCGGAGTTAGTGATGGCGCGGGCGACACCAGAGGTGAGCAAATCACAACCGTGATATCTTTACCGGGGGAGCTGAAGCGGATGCATATATCCAGGAGATGGCGAGACCGCTCATTTTCATAGGCCATAGTTTTGGGGGAATAATAATAGCTCAAGTAATGACCGTCTTTCCCTTCCAATGACAATGTCGCTAATTACTCCGGCGCAGAGCCTAGTGAGGTCAATGGAGGCTGACAGGTATAGCGCCCAGCACTCCATGTGTTTAGCCACAAAAGCGGTATTCTTCTTTGGGACACCCCATCGCGGCTTATTGCTACCAGACGATATCCTCAACGCCATCGACAAACACAACCACGGGGAGCGGGTGACTCTCGTGGAATCAATCGGGAAAGGCCCCGTGGATGAATTCCTCAGAGTCGCACGGTACCTCAACCTCAAGATCTATAGCTTTTACGAACAGCTCAAGACCCGCAAGTTGGAGAAGGTATTGTGCTTCGACCGGTCAAGCGAGAGCGTATGGAGAACTTACTGAATAGGGTGCTGATGGCCGCTTCCGAAGGACGGGGGACTACTATGTCGCCGTCAGCTCGAGATCCGCGCTGTTAAATTTTGACGGAGCAGAGGAGCGGATCCCAGTAAATGCGGACCATACATCGATGGTCAAATTTGTAGCCAAACACTTGCTTCCGTATACCAAGGTTGTCGACGGTCTGATGACCACGATTTCTAGGATGCAAATCATGGGTGTGCCTTTTACGTCCTATAGTATTCCTAGGATCGTGGCGGCTTACGACTACCCATTAATGCCGTCACAAGGCTATAATGTTCCGAAGAGAGGAAACGCCAAAGAACCATTAGCGGATCGAAATTTCTCGAGAGGCTACGCATTAAACCCGTCACAAAGGTATAATATTCCAGAGAAAAAAAGCGCCAATGAATCATTAGCGGATCGAAATTTCTCGAGGGGCTACGTATTAAAGCCGTCACAAGGCTATAATATTCCGGAGAAAGGAAACGCCAAAGAACTATTAGCGGGGCGAAAATTCTCGAGGGAGCGTTACCTCACCTGGCTCGACGAATATAATAAGGTGAGGTGTTGAGGCATCTGTGAATGCACGGACTAAAATCTCGTAGATACTGAAAAACAAGCACATAGAGATTTTGTCTAACTCTAAGAAAGATGAGCATTCGTATAAAGGTAGGTGTACACATACATAGTCATCATACGCATAGCACACATACTCACAAATGCATAGAGCCGTTTGATGAAAGAGTGAATATGGAATATTGTGTGGATTTTTGTGTGGATTTTGAAAAGATCTGGGGAAAATCCTGGGCCCTGGCACCCGAGGAGATTAAACTCAATGAAGACTGAATACTGTCCTAACATTGTGAAGAAAATCTTAAGCATTTATCATAATATCTCCCCTAAGACACTATCTGTAATACTGAATGTAGCTTGTTGAAAAGACTTCACTATTTAATTAAGTGTTTAATTAAGGATAGCCTCAAACGTGCTCTCCTGCCCAGACTTTTTCGCCTCGCTCGCAACCTACGGAGTTTACACAAATCGTAGGGGATGGCAGGCGAGATCACCTCAAACGATTACAGAAGATCTTCCTCTGTCATACTCTAATTAGAGTGAATACAGTATGAATAAAACAAAAAACAAAAACAGAAGATCTTCCGTGGTTACATTGACCTAGATCGCGAATAGACACCTCAAATAGAAACTCAACTCCGCCTATTCAACAGAAATAGAAAAATCGAATAGAAGCGGGTATACCCGCCCTCCTGTATATCCAGATGTTCTATTTAGAATTTTTAGAAAGTGTTTTTTTAACAGAGAAAATAGCATTCCTATACGTTGCTCAAGACGGGGTTTCGCAATCCTTTAGAACGTTTACCCGTAGTTACTTAAATACTCTAAGTACCAAACTGCTAGGAACTCACCCATCTACCCTACCCCACGAACAGAAGCTGTCGCGTACAATTAGAGACCTGGCTGCGATAGATTCCTTCGGTGATGGTTCTTCGAAACCCGAGCGGACCAGGAGTGAGCGCGGGCATGGAGCAGTGGGTTTGATAAGACTCTCCGATAGAGAGATAAAGCGAGCGGAAGCTATGGACCTATGACGCAAGTAAGAGGGTTGGGAAATGATAAGTGGGAGGCTGGGAGCACTCTGAAGGATGCGAATATGCGGACTGAACTCTTCGAGCAACCCGAGTACCTGGGGCCTGACTAGTTTTTGCCGGGCAAGCTCGCAACATATGCGGGAGGATCTGGGAACGAGACAAGGGTGATCATTCAGAAGGCACGATACAAGCCCGAACCCTCTGCCCAAAAAAAAAAGAAAAAGTTGCACAAACTTTCTCCTTCTGCCACCCGAAAACGACCTGGGCACCACTTCATATTCTGATAAATGAAACTTATAGCGAACTTTGCCTCGCTTTTGAACGAGCCTTAGACAAAGCGGGCGCGGGGAAAGAGGCCGAAGAAAAAACCGCGGGTCGCCTCGCAAGACACAAGCCATCACTCACACTAAAATTTGATGCCCTAATAAGCGCTCGAAAACCACTCGTTAGCTGACTTCGCAAGCTCTTTTGAGGTGCGAGCTTGCGGGCGACGAAAATTCTAGGAACGAGAGCAGCCCCGATAAAAGCTCAGAGAACTTGGGTTGCTTGCTCCACGACAATCCTAACCACGGCGTAATGGAGCCTCCATTTTCTGTTGCCGACATGGACTTCCACGCGGGAAAATACGCGGCTTCCATCTACTTTTACCCAAAGGATATCTTCAACGCTCTTCTCGGCGGGTGCGTCATTAGCTTTACCGAGTATTGATTACACGCCGAACTCGACGAGAACGAGGAATTTGTGTATATTTTTCCCACGTTCATCCATCATATGTACGTATCAATCCCAGCTGTAGATATTACTGCCTCAACAAGCCCACGAATTGCAAAGAAATATTTTAATAATAGTACTTTCACAAAGTGTAGTAAATTCCTCAGAATCCCTCAATATCTGATCCACGTACTCCCTGGCCCCACTTGACTCGATTGCCTTCGCCAAGCGGCATGGATACTCAGCAATGTAGGGTGGGGAAAATCAGTTCTATCTGCTGTGTGGTAGCAGAAGGTGATAATAGACCTGACCTTGCACCAAGCTGCGCTTGACCAAGGGTGTCGTTTGGTTTTACAACGGATATAGGAGTCTTTTCCTAAACACAAATAGTGTAGTAGATCGAGACCTTTGGATAATGGCTACTCACTGCGATCACTTCGAATCACACTTTAAACCCTCCAAAGCCAGCGTGTCTATCCTCCGAGAGGAAGACGACGTTGTGGGGCTAGTCAGTTTCTACGCCCAAAACTAGAGATCCGAGTTGCCCTGCGAACATGCCTAAGTGTGTCCAAAAGTATTCCTTAGACTCTGACTGGTACTAATAAGCACTAATGTGAAATTTAGGATGGGGATGTACACCACTGCCCAAGGAACCATCCGCCTCCGCCTGGCATCTTCCGTGGGGTAGTATGAGCCGCTTTGCTGCACGTCGTTTCCCCTATGAGCTCTTCATCCATGGTCAATGTTTCCAAGTGGGCCGGCCTGATTTGTAAGCGGCCTCAGATATCTGAAGCAAGCAGGTTTTTGACATGGCGGCCCAGCCTACAGATATTTAAAAAGCCCGCCGGCTGGCCGGGCCGCTTAAGAACACTGCATGGTCGGATCATCCAGGAGAGGCTCATCCGCTGCACCCATATCCAATGCTCTAGTAATTGCACAGTTTCCTGGCTCTCTCGACATCACCTGAAACAGACAACGATATGTTAGAGTTATCTGGTCATCTGTATGGGGACGTGGGACGAACGGATTTACGGAATAACGCCAAGCGTCCCCGGACCGACTCGGTGGGTATAGGGACTTGTGCGGGGTTACTAATCTTGTCAATGCTGGCTTAGTTTTTTGCTCTCTGTGAGCACTGTTCGAAAGCCAGTTTAGCAAGAATTATCAAACAGCAGGAGGGCATACATGAGCTCAGGAGGCATTGACTAAGTGTTCACCAAAGCTAAATATCTGACCGCAAGCATAGTCTGTTGCTTTAGGGTTGGTTTCGAACGATAAACCTGACGGCATTTTGCGACTCTGACCTCCAAACTCGGCATAATCGGCTTGTTGCCCATGATCGACTCGGAGTGGGGGAAACCGTAAATTATACCGTAGAAACCCTCTTAAGACTTTATACTTTCCGTTTCCTGGCGCGTGGGTAGCGAGATCCTAGTACGGCTGGTGTGTAATGGATGTCTCATCCTCCGAATCCTTTCTTCGTTGTAGCGAGTGGATGCGTATAAGTCAGCTATTTGCGAAGGATGGTAATGAGTTCGGTTTCGAGCTCCTAAGAGATGATGAGGTCGTTCCATAGGCATTCGACTGCGAATCTGCTGTGAAATCGAGCAGCCGCCCATAGTTATTTTCTGAGCTCCAGAGGCTCGCAGCTCTAGCTCATCCAGCAGACATCTTGTTTGTGTATGTGAGTATTGCTAATGCTCTTGGAACTCTTGACCGACAACGATAAGGATGTCGATGGAGTCAGGAAGCTACTACACGACACATCATTCAGTTGAGGTTCTACAACGTGAGCAGTAGGATAGGGGTGAAACTCCAAACGTTGTGACTTAGTTACACGTAACGAGGTATGTATTAGCAGTGGATAAGGTTATCTATGCGAATTAACTCTATTTTCACAATCACTAAGACATCATTCTATTCTGAGAAAACGTTTACCCATTCCTGCACCGTCTCCCTTTCTTGCTCTTTCCACCACTCAATCAATGGGTCCGTACTTGAGCCATCGCATACTACCCACCAGTACAGTCAGTTTACTGGACTACTACACCCTGGGCATAGTACAAACAATCTCTGTCCCAGCGGCCGCTTGGGAGCATTTTCTGGTGGTGGTGGTGGAGGTATTTGTATCTGGCATTGTCAGTTCCAGTCTGCTCCCACACGGGTGGGTGAGCATGCGTACTTCGCCCTCCGTACTTGTAGCAGCAGTTGTTGCATTGGTATTATTCAGCCCAGCCTGGAATATCGGCAGGTTTTCGACGTCGCGGTTCTGAACGCGGTAGGAGCGTGATGCCGACATTATGAGTGCTAGAGATAAGGAATACAAGTTATATGTTTGTAGCATGAGGGTTTCTGGGAATAAGCGCAGGTGAATATATACCTACTCGCTACTGGAAGTTAGTTACCTGAGACAGCGCTTCGACCGAGATGGTAATGTGAAAAATAGATTCCTGCTCTTTCAAGATAAGTGCTGTTAACACTGATTGTGGATCAAATCCCTGCAAGGGGGATTCCTATACCGTACTCGGGTTCAAGATTCGGGCCAGAATTTCAACATTTGTCAAATCTGGATAAGGTGGGATCGGTTGTGCTGCTAGCTCGGCTGTAGACGTCGGTCCCTGACTTAGAAATCGAAACCTGCGGTTCAGAACCGCATTTTGGGTAGCGACGACGGAAGTTTTTTTGATTGGGATCGGCAAACAAGTCGGGCAGCTTAGCGATGTCGCTGTCTGAATATATAAACAAGCCCAAAATTCGACAGGTAGGACTGCTAGCCTCGAATAAGAATACTTAATGTATGTATGTGTAGAGTACCTTCATGCGAAATTCAATGTCCCTGGAAATATAGCGAAAACTACTCAGAATGTATGCCTGTATGTCTCAGAACTGATGTTCGGGAACAATCAGATCGACCTGTCAGATCTGTTCGCCTACCTGAAAGACACCGGCGGGCAGGCGGTTGTCGATGTCAGCAATGTCCGCATAGCCGCAGGGCTCTTCGACATCTGCCCACATTTGCCTTGGCGTATAACTATATCTGTGAATATCTTTAGATGGTTATTTGCTCATACGTGCCCCTTCACGGATTTTGGCAATATGTATTGGTGGCTGAGTTCACAGTCCATTCCCTGGTCTCCTCTTGCCTCATATCATGCTTCCTGTTAATGTAAAATGAATAAACAAGGGCATATCGCTTAGCCCAGCTAGAAAAGCATGGTGCTGTAACGTTACACACGTGTAGCATAAGCGTGTCCTCGGGGCTGTTCCCCCATCCGCCCATCCGTCCGAAATGAGCGAACTTGTACCAGGCTTTCCCATGCCCATGTTGCTAGGAATTCCAGTCTCCGCGTAATTTCCTGAAGGGAACTGTTGGATCCCGTTCTCTGATAGCAGTGACGGGCTGTAAACTCTTAGTGCATCGTTTTTATCCTTCGATCTTATGGTTCATGTCGTAGGTCATGAACGAGGTGCTCAGTTGAACCAAAGTGCAGGTAAATCAATTGTACAGTCCCGTCTTTGTGATAGCAGCAGAAAGAGCCGTAACCGAGCATCCCATGAACACGAAAATGGTGATTCACAACAATCACACAATAGAGAGCTGTAATTGAAAAATAAGTCTTTTAGATGATGGAGAAAATGGTGGCATGCTGCTTAAAATAATTGCAATATTGTAGTTACTCTTATAGCTCTTCCACCTACCTGGCTGCTCCTCCCAAGTTACCTAAGCCCACCTCACAAACACCATAACCATAGCCTCAATATATATATGGGGATACTGATTCATGGCACCAGCTAGGACAGTTTATCCAGGTCATCTCAACTTCTATTTAAGGCGGTGAAGCTGCCTCTAGTGCTCGTATGTGTAGAATACAGGTGTCTATGAATGCATATGAACGCATATGCACTTGCACCTTTGCACCTTCACTCCCCCCCTCGTGTTATGTTCAAGCTACATTAAGCACAACACACTCTCCCCCCAGTAGAGTCAGAGAACATAGGTCCCTCCGCTACGGAAATTCTACTCGCTTCCGTAGCCACTTCTGGTTTTAAGGGGAAGGAGGTTTTTGTTTTGTTTTAATTATTCTGCATTCACTCTAACTAGAGTATGGCAGTGCCCAATTCCCCTCCCCCTCCGGATGACCGGCTAGGCGGGGAGCTCTCCTCCTTCTACCTTTGAGGTTCGGAGGTTGTATGCTGGCGGTACTGGTACAAGGTGAGAGGCACTGGTAGTCAATGGTCCACGAAGGTGAGGAGGGGTTCAGTCCCCTGTGAAGTCGAAATCGACTTAGCCTTTGACAAACTCTATCATCATCGTCACGATGAACTAACGCCATAATCTTAAACCTGCGAAATAAAAGCTTAATGACGGGTAGAGGATGAGGGAAATTGGACACTGTCATACTCTAGATAGAGTGCATACAGTATAATTAAAACAAACAAACAAACAAAAGCTCGATATCCAGGGCCTGAACCGCAGTCTGGTTTCACATGCAAATAGCCTCTCTTTCAGCGTTAATTCTCGAATACCGGTCGCCATAAGTTTCAATCATGATTCCTGGCTGTTGGTTCACTTCGTATTGATCTCCTTGAATACTTCTACTAGAATGCCCCCTAAGATAAGTTGGCTTTCTAGGGTTTGTTGTGATAGCAGCAAAGTTAGATATGTATCGGGTATCCATCCGCAGTAACTAATGTAACACTGGAGTAGACGACAGGTAACGAATGCAATAAGTTTAAAACGATAAACAACTGCTTCTCAGCTGTAGGGAAGGCTGAAATCTTAGATAGCGTATTCATAAGATCTTTAAGAATGACGACCAGCTTACAAGTAAAGACGAAGCTCCCGTTCCGTGGGTTTGTACCTACCCTCAGTTAGCATATACAAACACATAAAACTTGCTTCAGAAAGAATTAGTTATGGGCACAGGACAAGACGTCTCAGGAACACAACAACTCAGTAATACAGAGGGGCGTACCCATATGTGTTCCTACTAAATCTCTTCAATTAATTAAACGGCGGCGGCGGCAGCAGAAACATCTGCATCCAAAGTACGGAATATGACAGATATATGCTACATAAAGAAGCAGCAATATTCCCAAGTAGTACTCCAGATAACCTATAAAGATTAGTTAGAGATGCAAGGGCCTGGTGGAGAGGATACACACGACAGCAACAACCAAGTAGGACAAGTGTGATCAAAATAACCCCCAGAATTAACATAACAATCAATGTAGTAAAAATCTAGCACCATACTCAGTTTAGAATGCTGTAGATAAAAGATATAGTAACATACGATCTTTCAGCGCCACCCCTAGCTATTCTTCTAGCTTAACTACGAAGGATGTCAGAGCCATGATCGGAAAGAGGTCAAGGATTGAGTGAACAAAACTTACGCAGCAGTATATTGTGGCTTTAGTAGTTAGTGGTTTCTTCCCGTGGAATGAAGATAGACGGCACTGGTGCTGGCTGTGACGGTTCCAGTGAATCGTGGAGTGTGGCAGAAGAGAAAAAAGGAAATTCGGAAGGCTAAGACCGTTAGGGGTTTTGTAGTTGTGTTAGTCTCGATCAGACACTCGCCCAACGAGTTATTCTGAAGCTTCCGTGAAGCGGCAAGAAATACGTTTGATGAAGATAGTGGATGTGTATGAAGGTGATGGAGGTGAGCATAACAGCCCTAACCCTCGCTTGATAGCTTATAACATTAGCCAGCGAGAAGATAAGAGTCGAAACCGTGTAGATGATTTCGAAATAGTGGAAGGGAAGCCATTGGAGCCGGGGTGATGAATAAGCGATTCCGTGGTCTGCTTGAATGAGGGAGTTCAGGTGGAGAAGGAACGAAGGCAGCCCGCTTTCTTTTGTCAGAAGGGGACGACGGGTAGCAGGAGTGGAGCTCCGCCATCTAGCCGCCCAGCCCGGAGGCGGAGGGGATTAAGGGGCTGTCATACTCTAAGTAGAGTGAATACAGTATGATTAAAACAAAAAACAAAACGAAGGCAGCCCTGCCGGTGGGTTTAAGATGTAAGGTACAGGAGCTATCTACTCAAGTATGTACATGCGCCGAGGCCTTCTGTACACACCTGACTGTGAGTTCTATAAGTCATATAACCCTTCTACTACTATATTCCCTTGCATGGTTGGATCCATCACCATCACCACCATGGTCTAACGATTACTCGCGGATTCTACCCTCTCTCGGATTGCTCGCTGATCCCACTCTCCCAGGTTAAGATCTATTCCACGTTCATGAACGCATTCGAACCCATTCGCCTGAGCACCCGACTGTGGTCGACTCTAGGCTCCTAGTCTCAGGTTACGTACCACAAACTCCTAACCCAAAGCAACTTCATCCTCCTCCCATTACCATAACCCAAATCAAAACAGTAACCAGCAACATTACAGAGTTGAACCCAAATATTATACGGCAATTCTAACCCCTACAAGCCCAGATGATCTCGTTACTAATATAACAGAGGCAGATAATATTTGACAGGGCCAACTACACTCCATCGATGACTCAATCCCGTAAGCCGTTTGTCTAAGACTTTTGCCGCGCGCAAGCGTCACTAGATAGTTCTCATTCGCAGGTTGCATAAGTCCATTTATATTACAATATTTATATTACAATTCTAGAGGCCGTTTTCTTAACATGCGTCCTCGCTTTCAATATCACCCTGCCACTCCTCCACTCCGTGTCACTTTTAAATATCTACGGATACGTCTACTTAGCTATTGCAAGTCGTCAATAGCGTCCGTTGTTAGCATCCAGGCGGCGCCCGAACCACAGTGGGCAGTGCAGTATGACGAGCCCGCTCCGGAAAACGTGCTACAGGTAGTCATGGTTAGGATCATCGAGATACCAAGCTATCTCTTAGGTTAGCTGACTGAAAAAGGTACTATAAACACCACTAAGCAGGTTCGAAACCTGCAGTTATCACTTTTTGCTCTTCAGCTTCAAAACTTTGTTTTCCAATAGAATGACAAAGCCGCACTGGGAAACGGCTGCAATTATGGTACGGTCATGGTTAAAACCATCGAATTAACATGCAATCTTCCTCCCAGCTTAGCTAGCCGAGCATGATGCTAGAAACACCAGAAATACAGGATCGAAACTTACACTGCTCAATCAGTGCTATAAACACGAACTCTAGGCTAGAAGCCGCGGTTATCACTTTTTGCTCTTCTCATTTTGTGAAACGCACACACCGCGTATACACCTTCATAACCTCCCATGTTGCTCTTCCAAGCTAATACCGCTCAACAGAATTACGAAACCGGGCACTGCTTTTCTTTAGCACGGCAGTGAAACTAAATATTCATCTACGTGCCACCAACCACACGAATCGGTCTCTGCTCCTACCTTGACACAAATCATGCTTTTCACCTCAGACTTACTTTGACCACAAGTTTCACTACGCCGACTTCAGGGCTGTGCTCAACTAATTCTTCCAGTAGCCATGCCCGTTTGGTAGCATCCTCGACCTTTCTTGAAGCGAGAACAACCAGAAGTGAGTGACATATAGTGACCATTCTCCTTCGTCTAGTTCTTGTGCCGCTACAACTGCAAGGCCCCTAAACTTCTTCCTGTGACACAAGGCTCATAAATAGGTTTGACTCCTGCCTAAGATGACTCGACGGAAGGACGCGAAAATAATGACCGGAATTCCAAAGTCCGTTCATCCCAGGGAGGACAGCTTTCTTGATCTCCGGCCGCTTCAAGATCTGTCCAGAGGGTGGTACGCCTACACGCCACTAATGCAGTGATAATAGGGAGATTCTAAGGTGAAGTGGTCGTACACCTTACATCATGCCATGATGTGGTCGCGTGTTATGGTGAAGAGGTTGCCACACACCCATAAGATTCTCAAATACCCCATCGAAATCATGCCCCTGTGCTTGCTTATGAGCTCATACATGCTAACTTCTCAGCCTAAACCGTTACGTTGCAGGTGGTTAGGGTTTATCGCCCACGCCCAGCTCGCTATGCATATGCCAGTCGCACTATGGATTTCTAATATATTCCAGTGTTCTACCCCAGAGAGTCAACCGGTCGGCACGGCTATCCCGGGATTCGGGATTCGGGATGACGACGCCGGTGGTGCCTGGTTGCAGGTGTTGCAAGAAAAATACTGCCACCTCATGCGTTTCGAGAGCTACCCCTGGAACAATTAACTCTTCCATGCGGCGCGGATTCACGTTTTCAAAGAAGCCCATCTTACCAAGAAGGCGACGTCTAGACTAACTATCACAGCTAATAACGGGGGGATTTTCACCACAGCACGCTACTCTACACTATGGCAATTTGTCGTGTAAATACCCTTACCCTTGAAATCACATGCTCTGAGGGAGGGCTAATTTCCGCAGGCCGATGGCGGTAGGCGGGAATCCATGACTACCAGGATGATGCTCGGTTCCGAGTTCTGGAAAGCACCTAAAATAATCACCAACGCGCCGCTCATTTTCTATCATATCATAGGAAAAACAACCGGTCTAGAAGGTGCTCAGTAAGTACCGTGTAGAATACTCTAGAGTAGAGTACAAGGGTCCCGGGTTGATTGGATACCTATCACCGGAGATATCATGAGAATCCCCTGGCTGAACCTACGTCTAGATAGCATCTATTCGTCCCGGTTGATAGCGACCACATGTCAGACAACATGGTGCAAATTCAGCCAGATTTTAACCTAGTGTCGTAGGAAAGGCTACCGCGAAATTCCGAACGCAACTTGACGCCGGTGGTCCCATCGCGCGCGTCATTCCTGTGGCGGAGCTTGTGCATGTGTGCACATAGATCGATGGGTTATAATGGGCAGTGATATCATCATGCTCATGCAACCTCTGGGTATCATAGGAAGTGCTTCCATGCAGCACCTGAGAAGGGTTCTTTGGGGTGATGCAGCCGATCACGCCGATCGTGGTGTCAAGTTTCAAGTGTCGCCGAATGCCGTTTATGCCGGTAAGGAGCCAGTAACATGCACCCAACAACCACCCACTACCAACCTTACACAAAGGCCAAGTCACGGAATGGAGGGCCTATTAAACCCATGCCACACACCTCCTAATATAAGACGTAGTAACAGGTTATCCAATAAAATAATCACAACATGATATCCCAAATATTATTGCCCCCAGGGTATCCACGTCCACGCCTCAACCATTACATCGCATCGTAGTGTATCCATTCGCCAGCTGCCGGAAAAAACATAGAAGCACAATAACCCAAAGCAATTCGCAATTCGCAATCCGTCCGTTTAATGGCCGCCGCTGCCCAACTTCTTCTTGATGAACTTCTTCCTGTAGATTGCGCGTATCAGAACCGTCCAAGAGAGGAGCGAGGAAAGGAGCAAGGGAGGGACAAACAGCTTATCAACCAGTCCGTGTTTCTCAGCAAATGCCTTGGCCTTATCTACATTCTGGGCGTTTGCGTTCTTTCATCACGTTAGCCAACCCAACCTCCTCCATCAGGGATCGAGGAGACAAAGCAAACAAACCTGTGCAGGCTGAGCGGTGGTGGCAGCGGTATCTTGAGGTTGCGACATATCTTCTATTTCGAGTAAAGGTCGTTCGGATTCGGTAGTGTTTGGTTTGCGTGTGGAAGCAGAAAGCAGGTATGAAATAAAAAAAGGGAGTGGGAAAGAGCGAAAAAAGTTGTTGTTATATACTCCAACAGTCTATTTGCTTTTTTGTGCCTTCCCGTGGTGTGGGTTGCACTCGTATCCATTGCAAATGAAAGGGAGCGAATCATGTGGCCTTTACCACATTCAGAGCTTTTTGCGGACAATTATCCGTCAAGGGTGTCTCATATGACTCCTGTGGTTATTTTGGGGCCCGACCACCTCTGCTGCAAGGGAAAACTGGGTGGATAGCACCCTACATATTGAGATCGCTTATGTACGTTGGAAACACTACTCGCCTAAGGAAATGTGGCGGAATGCTGAGTTGATGGTGGGCTGCGGTATGCGTTCTGGAATCGGCCCGATTTTGGGCATCCGATGAAGAGAAGCAAGGGGTTACCTTTTGCCGAAACCGGAGCGCGCGCGTATAGTAGTTAGGCTGTGCCGGTACTTGTGGTTCGTTCGCGCGTGCATGCAATGCATCGAACATCACTCGCGACGACGTCCGCTTTAGCTTTAACTCGCATCTATCGTGCGGTCATTTTGAAACATGACCCTGTTGGAATCCTGGGGAGAGCGGGGGCGAGGGTCGGGATCGAGTGCGAATCGGTGATTCTGGTATACGCTGCTGGGGTTTGCATTGGTAGTGAAGGGGGAGGAGGTTCCATATCTTCATGCTCTTAACTGCCGTGAACAATAAACCCCCATAGACAACGCTATATCTAGGGGCATCCAGCAACTGCAAGATACGGCGGCAGAATCTGCATTACTATGTAGAGTAATTTACCCAGGCGCTACCGCCCATGTATATTTTGTTTTCGGGGAGCGCGATTGTGTTGATTGCTACTTATACTTTCTCCCTGACCTCCTTAGAATTACAGAGTAGTGTAGATAAAGTAGATCTCCTCTGTAGTTGTGTACTCTACATCATCCTTGACTGCATGCATCGTTGATGGTCCGTGCAATGTCTCATTCGAAGCTGCAACCATCCTAAGTTGCCGGGTGCAGAGTGAACGCGCGCGTACGGGGACTTCAGAGTATAAAGTTGTTGTTTAATCATACTGTATTACTCTATCTAGAGTATGACAGTGCCCATTAACCCTTCCCAGATGACTGGCTAGGTGGGGGATTTCCCTACCCTTCTTCCCCAGGGGTATAAAGTGTGACCCTAAATCCCGTGCAGAGAAGCAGCGATATCGACAGTATGAAGATATCTTCCTACACCGTGAAAGATTCCCATCGTAATTTTCCTCTCCGTTTGAACGAGATCCAATTAGTTGTATCTATGGGGGGAGTACAGAAGGGTTTTTTCGGGATGTACACGAAGTTAAGGTTTACATGAGAGCAAGCTAATTTCGACTTTAATTTCTTAGAGAGGGTTAGCCCTCCCTGAGCGCGCGAATTAGGGGCTGGTTCAAGAGCTTAAGAACAAGCTTTTCGAATGCAAAAGCAAGGTGCATATACCCATCATAAGACTACAACACTATTTCCCCAAATCCAGAAAACACCGTCCCCACGTACACCAACCCAGCTGCCTTCCAGGGAATCGCAGGCAATTGTCGATAGTCCCCATCCCTTCTCGCATTTTTCAGCCTTGACGAGAAATCGTGGACGGTAGCCATCGATAGATCCGATCGCCCACGCGTCTCGTTCCCGGAGACTTACCCCGGAGACGTACCATTTCTGCCTCCTTTCCGGGGGCGCGAGGCAATAATTATTGATGGTAGCCATCCCCACCACTTCCTTTCTTTCTACCTTTCAAGGAAAACGAGGGTAATGATCGTTAAGCGTACCTATTGCACTTCTCGCTCCAGGAGACGTAACATATCTGCAGCCTCTAAATTGCTGAGGTATCGTATTCGAAAAAAGAAAGCCCAAATCACGAAAAAAAGCAACTAAACGAAATATCACTGCGTGTCACGCAACTCCTTAATCTGGTGATGCTTCTGCCTTTCTAACCAATCCATCAGCGCACTAGTTATATGGAGAATTGGACTCACCCCCGCAACTGTCTCTGCGGAAGGACAGTCGTTATCGGGCTACATTCATTAGCAATTGTCAGTCGCTCTTAGGGCGCAGTATACCTCCTTATGCTCCCCCCGCGCCCCCGGCCCGTGAGAGGCTGGTTGATATTACCGGTTTCACTAGGCGATGTGACCATCAGCTTGTAAAGAAAGAACACAATAATGGCGGAATTGATGCAAAGGTTGAGTGATTGAAGATGAGATTCTTAAATCCTTCCGACGAGGGGCTGGTTGATTATGTCCATTCCTCAGACCCGATGCAACCACTAGATCGCAAGAATAAGTACTCCAACCAAGGACCTTCCAGTGGCAAATACGGCGAATCGAGCAACATTCGAGCGTTGAAACCTCACCGGCAAAACTTCACGGACAATTTGCGAAATAGTAGTCCGCCTGCATTAAATGATAAAATAAAACCGAAAATAACTTGTGAGGAATCGCAATAGAGTTTTTCTAGGGTTTTTTAGAGGTTAGGCCAAGATTTTTGAGTTCTTGCCAGCGTAAGTCAGAAAACTACAGCTCAATTCTTGGGCACGTACGAGTCTGCTCGGAAATGTTCAATGCGAATCACTTCCTCAGATCCACTAGCGAGAACAACTTTAAACGAAACGGAAGTTGCCATGATTGTACGTATCACCAGCGTAGGATCCTTCAAGTCAGCCTGCAGGTGTGCTGTCAATGTATGCCGCTTCTGTTCTAGGGACGATACCGCCGTTTCCGTCAGAGGAACATAGCGGCTGTCCGTGGACGTGGGCCTTGAAATGTCTCGTCGAAGCCTCAACCTTGTTATGCGAAATTTCGGCCTCTTCTTCAGTTAAGTGGTTATGCGTTGCGTCTTCGATGGAAGAAGAAGGCGCCAACCAGGATGCATTTCCTGTCCAGGAACTAACATATGTGTTCTGTAATCCTAGATATTCGTGGTCGCTATGCTGGTATTATCCTCCAGAGCTTCCGCCCTCCATGAGTCCGTTGAGGGGAGGGCTAGTGATCTTTTGCTATCATCTGTGATGCTTGCGGTTGGTTCGGGGCGAGGATCGACTGCCTCTTTGTCCAATAATGGTCGTATGTACATCCCCAGCTTCAGACCGGAAATAACGATTCAATACGTTGGCTCTGGCAAACATCCATCCACACATCGAGATCGAGCAGAAGCTGACTGGGAACGGGTTCGTGAACCGGACCCAAGAGCAATAGAGGCAGTTCTATCCATGATCCCCGAGCTTGGATTGCAACTTGAGAGAGGCCCTAGGTTTCATTTATTTCTTTTGAATTCTTCACTTACTGCAGCTTACCCTATGAATTCCTTCGTTGGGGCTATCTCTTAGTGCTGGTAAAATGGCGAATCTCACTACGAAGATATACTTCGATTTATTCGTGCCGATCCCGTTCGAACGTGAGTTTTTTTTTTGTTTAAATCATGCTGCATTCACTCTATCTATAGTATGGCAGTGCCCACTTCCCCTTCCCCTCCGGATGCCCGGCTAGGTGGGCGAGCTCCCCTCTTCCCCTTTCGAACGTGAGTTGGCAGATGTGACCCGCGTCAACAGAGGAAATATAAACCAGATGGAGGATACTCGTAATATGTTGGAATACGGTTGTTCGTAGATCAGAATGAAGAAGGGTGTTGGGCCCTGTGGCTAGGAGGTGGAGGCTAAACCCGCAAAAATACTCCAGCTTCTAGAACCGTACCCGTCACCAGAGTTTCTGTATTAAAATTAGTCATTTAGCTAACTAACTTCGCTGGAGGTGAATTACAATTAGCAGATGGTTTCAAAAGCCTGCCTTCTGAAATGCTCTGTTCATAATGGCTTTTGAATCTTTTCGTTTTCGTTCCAGTTGAAGAACCGGGAGAATTGCGTCATCCACCAGCAAAATTACCTCCGCCGTCTTAGGTTGGAACATAGTAACTTGTGGCAGCTTTTGAAACTTCTGAAAAGATTGGTGACGCGATTCATCTTGCTGTGGATAAAGGAGCGATGGTTTGAATGACAGTAAGGAAGTCCCTATGGATCTTCCACATAAACTCGTCCAGTAATGTGATCCGCAAGTGCTCCACTCCACGCAGAGAGGAACACTCTTCCTTACCGACTTTATTATTTTTTGTGGTCTCCAGTGATGTTCCTTCTCTACATGAGACCAGGTTCGAACCTATTCCACCGTTGTCTGTCGAAACCACCTCTTTGAAAGCATGAGGAAGTTCTTCCTTAGAGACTGGTTGCAGTTACTCTTCTTTGCTGTAATGTTCCGAGCATTATATGGCGTCTTATCCTCCGTGAGCGTCAATTTTTTCTAGCGGCTTCTAGTAACGGTCTTACTTTAGAAGGGCTCATGTAAGACCAGGTTTCCCTTGAGGAGCAATCTCCTCCACTTCCCGGACAGGAATATTGTTTGAAGCCAAAATGGCAGAGCTCCTCATACTAGTTAGTAAAACCCGATCCACTTTCCTACTTCCTGCACTATTTCCATTTCCATGAGCTTTAGAAGCTGCTGCTCGGGTTACAGATTATTATGAAACAGGCTCCTGACTTTGTTTGTTGGAATTTCCAGCCCTCGTTACATCTCAACAGTCGGGATGCAATCACTATTCGACGTTAGTACTTTTGGACCCAACCCGAAGCAATAGAAAATTTTGATCACACAGAGTGCCGTAGGACGTGAATTATTGCGAACTTGCAATTGCGGAGATGGAAGGATGCGGGGAGAATAATGAAACGTACAATTCGAACCATTTCCACATAATCATTTTGCAGTTTCTCCAATAGCATTGGTAGCAAATATTGGGGAAGAAACAACGCGGCCATAAAATAAATAGACTCGCCTGAACCTATCTCAATTTGTACTCCCCCAGTTTCTCGAGATTCGCAGCGCTCAGTCATCTCGTCTTGCCTGCTAAAGTTCTTTCGTGTTTCTTGAGATTTCAATGTGCCTAGTTCGTTGAGGCAGCTTTTTGTGCACTGCAGAGCGTTAGTATGCAGTCTTGACGAGTCGTTAGCAGTATTAAAGGAGAACAAACCATGGGGTGAAGTCACCATTATGACATGGTAAGAAAGACTGAGAATTCAAATGCTTGAGCAGTGTGAAAGGAAGAGGATGAGACAAGAGAGGCTCAAAATGGGTAGAACTCTCTAGGCCGTATTTTATAGTATTCAGAGTAGGTAGCTCCCGTGAGCTGCTAGAGTGATTAGTCGATTTCATTGTTGAATTTGAGTGGAGTGTTAGTAGGGTGGGTGATTCTAGGTGGCGACAAGAGATGACCACGGCCTTCTCCCAGAAATGAGCTCACTAAATGCGCCGAGAAAATTTCGCCTGTATTCTACAGCTTCTACTACTCTCCTTTTATTCGTTTCCCGTAAAGTAACCCGCAATGTCCCCTCCCTGAATCCAATCTGCTTGAATGCGTACCGGCCATTCGCGTAAGTTGTCCGTTGTTCACCTCATATGCCTCGGCGACGAGAGAGAACTGGTGAAATTGAATACAGCAGCTAGATACATATTTCTCGATCTAATAAGAAAGAGAGGATCGGAATAAGTGCCTCGACGTTACAATCTGACACCTCGCCGTGGGCCCGTGGCAGATAGGTGAGTGCATATTACATCTTGCAATACGGTTATTGAAGCCTCATTTTAAACTATGCTCACAGGCTTCCTCTACACCGTTGGAGCTTGAGAGAGATGAATTCCAGCATATAGCCTCACGTTCAGTTCATCTCACATCAAAATATACAGCCTAATAGATAGGCTACCAGATGGCCGTCTTTCTTATCTGCCTCTTCAGTTCAGCGGGGTTTGAAAAGTTCGACTATCTTTGCGCCGGGTCAGATTTGGTTAACGGCTCTTTTTAGGACGACCTGCTTGGCAAGAAGGAGAGCTTCAACAGTTGATTTGAGCAGAAGAAGGCTTTTTTGAATTCATTAGGATATTGAAAGTTAGTGGCCAAGAAATTTCGGTTGCTCTGACGGTGGGAAGTGGGAGTGGATCGAGTGAGGTGAACTTCCGGTCTAAAGCTCAGCAATCCTGGGGAGGGCGGTCTGCAGCTGAAGTGCACACTGGATGAATAATGGAATGAAACAATGATTGGCTATCGGTGATTACTCCATCTCTGTTGGTTTAACGCTGCTCCGAGACTGACGCTGTTAAAGTTAGATTGTAAATAGACCAATATTTGGAGACTCGGTAGTGCACATGGGATGATCCGCACCTCTGAATACCCATGCTTAATAGCCTGAGGACGACCTGCTATGTGTGTAGGAGGGTTTCAATGATACCATGGTCAATGGATGTTGGACTATGGGTCAACTACTATATGGGATAGCGTGTAGCTCTAACATGATGTGGTTTATGTAAAAATCTTGCTGTCAAATATGGTGTTCAGCTGTATGATATCCACTGGGGTAGAATCAATGTGCTGATAACACGATGAATACTTCTGCCAGGCCAAACAAAGACAACGTGCAGAAGGTACATCAGTGATTGAGAAGAAGTTCCGTAGCAGTCAACCAGGTACCTGTACAGGAGGCGAAGAGGAGGATACCCACCCAAGTGGGTGTAGTCACTGTCTTAATTTCCGGATACTACAGCCAGACATGAGTAAATACTTTCATATATTAGGGATGAGTAACTGTTCCAAGAACGGCCGGCAAAAGTGAGCACAAGAATGAGTACTAATGGTTTCGAACCTTGGTGTTTACAGCACCTGATGTTTGGAGTACTTGAAGTGCTGGCTAAGCTAGACATAAGGTCTCTTTAACTGGAGGATTGGATCCTACCATGCAAAATATGGTTTCCAACGATCCATCTAGTCAGTTTGACGGTAACAATCAGTTGTACTCCAATGTATGTGGCGTTCTGGGTAGTTCCCTGTACTGTCTGGTCGCTTGCCAGAAACGGAGTTTCCGAGTTCTTTCCCATGCCTCCAGTACCAGAGAACGACACTTGACATTAAATATTTTTTTGACTACGGCACCATAGTAAACATTGTGTGTTGGTCGAAGAAACGAGTTCAAATCCTTCGGAGTCTTGGGGCCGGGAATGACTCCAAGTAGGTATACATTCTCTTGTTGGAAACGAAGGTGTGGTGGAAGGTTCTATTCAATAAGATCAGTGGCGAAACCGAGAATTTCCCCTTCTCAAATACCCGTACCCCATCAGTAGAAAAATAGAATGCAATCTCTTTGGAATCACAGAGCTTTTTTTTTGCCTGAGTATCTGGACGAGCTTGCCGTCCCAGAAGTCCCTACAAACCTTGGATCCGGAACGGGTACGCGCCAGCTCGTCTACATAGCTTGTAAACAGATGTGCTCGTTCCGCATCTGAATACTGCAAGACCAATCTGTGGATGAGAGGAATGTGGTCGTATGTGGCCCAAGGGGAACACCGTCAGGCTTATACCGGGGCTTATGATAGAAATGGCACTCTCGGCTGTCCGGATATGCGGCGTAACATATGCATCCGTCCTGGCAGATGTCAAATATCCGATGTGCAATTCCTGTGGATGTCTCAAGCAACTTTTGCACTGTTCGGATATCAAGGGCCGGAGTATCTGGCATCATTGCTCGTACAACTTGCACGTGCCACGAATGCACATCTTGGCTTACGTTTCCAAAAGTTTTGCATTTGAAGAGTGCTAGAGATAACAACTGTTGTGTGGAAAGCTGGTTTTTATGCTCGTAGTCAAAGGTATCCATGCCAAAGGTGTTGGACCGGCGATCTTCCTCGACTTCGACTTCAAATAACTCCGCAAACTGTCATATTTGTTCTCGTATAGCATCAAAGTTCTCGACCTATGGTTCCATATCCACAAGACCACGGTTTATAGTACCATACATATAGTTCCGTATATATTCTTCCTCTTCTTCAATGTCCTCAACAGTGGTCTGGTAACGGGAACCATCCACCTCTTCATCAATGATGTCTTCTTGATGTGAGAGTGCGAGCTCTTCTGCAAGTTCGTATTCCTTGTCGTTGTCGTTGAATGGCAGTAGGCCCAAATGCACCGCCTCGTCCTCGACGTCCAGGTTGGGTGAGTCTAACTCCATGGCCATCTCGCCGGGTGGTATGTCATGTTGAGAAACCGGATCTAGTGGATCGTCGTTCTGTTGTGGAACCAGAAATTTCCGGAGCTCTGCGTGAGAATAGCTTTCCAGATCAACATCTGAACTCTCCGAGTCGTCCGTGTCTTCCGGCGTGGACCTTGGCGGTATGAGGTCTATCTGGTCCACCTGAACCGTTGAAAGACTCTCAGGCCGCGCAATGAGCTGAACTATCGACGGGCGCACCAATTCCAGTCCACTGACAACGGGTTCGAGGCCTCGCAGACTGTCTAATTGTAAGGTGCTGTCGCGTTTGTAATGTTTTTGCAGCTCGAGTTGGGACGATACATAATACTCGCGGCTACCACCCACCGACTGATATTTGCATAGGATCTGCATGGAATATGTGAAGTGCTGTGGTTGAGACGTGAAGTTGTGATATGTTGTCCTCGGAATGTATATATCGATGGTAGTTCTGAACCATGGAACTCTCCAACAAATCGGCCCTGCATGAGCTAAAAGCAGTTAGCGCGGCGCTACGTCAGGCGTTAAAACTTCCAAGCTAGACTCAACTTCTACATCTTCATCACGATGCCCGACAGAATTTCCATCATTAAGAACGGACGCCTTACACCCCCAGACCAGTGCGGTCGTCAGGGAGACGAAGCTGGTAGTATGAACTCCGAAACATCTCTTGGCGAGTAAACTGACGAGCGCGCTACTGACAGATCGAGGGTAGCCCTCCTAGAAGTTCGTTCTTCCTGTCCTCAACCTCATCCTCACACCACCGCGCTCCAGTGTCATCGCCCCACCTCCACTGCTCGTCGCTGGACCCGTGCCTGGTTCGCCAATCGAAAGGGACGTCGATTTTGAACCTCTTACGCTGCAAGAGGTTGAGAGTATCTTCGAGTGGTTTAAGCTGCAAGCCGAGGAAACCTGGCGCCGCAAGGTAGAGGACAAGTCAGAGATCGAGAACCATTCCCGCGACGATAAACTCTCGATCAACATCTCATACACAGTTTACTGATCTTTTGTTGATCGGAACTACAATGACTTCGGGAAAGCAAAAGTTCAGTACTACAACGGCCACTTGCGTATATCGGATATGTTACCTTTGCCTCACCACGACACCAGTCCTGGAATACTCAAGGAAAACACGGAGCTCCTTATAACCCTTGGTGTGATCTCACACCAAGAGGGTCACTTATTGGAATTTGGTAACCAGAGTAAGTGGCATGTGTACTTACGTGTGCATAAGATCAGTGCTGATACTAGCATACACTAGTGCACTTATGCCAACATGGAGATGAAATGGTTCCTGACGGTTAAGTCCTTGTCGATAACTATTGCGGCGGAATCTGGCCTTTTATTGTCATAGAAGTCCCGAATAGTGAGACATATTAACATGTCATTGAGAAAATGGCGAGATGGTTCCATTCTTCACAAGGTACCATTCGCGCAGTGTTGATCGTGAAGTACGAACACGATGCGCTGCAGAACAGTACAGTCTTCATTGAAGTTTGGCGTTGTCTAAGCCGTACGAATGATTTCGCTGTCGCAATTACGGATCCTGGCGTTTGCCATAGAGACCCTCCTATCGGCTCCGACATACGTGTTGAAGGTGTCAATCGCAAGAAGAATCAGCTGCTTCAGAATGCTCAAAGAGGGCAACGGGTCTTTTCATACTGTGAGGGCCCAAGATATGTATGTGTCTTGTATTGGTTATATTACTGGTATACCCTCACTAACGAGCTATCATAGAGATCTTACCACGATGGTACCAGCAATTTTACGCAGATACCACTCTCGTATTCAGATTGGTTCGGTTCTGATTACAACAACCACCCTGATCCCGCTAATCAAGCTCTACATTCTACGGATGTCGTCCCTATCTATGTCTCCGCGATCCGAAACTCCATTGACCGTGCCGTCAAGAGGTACAGAGAAATGCTTGAACAACAATGACATGGAATTCAGCATCCCGCAGCTGTCCCAAAAGGCAGACTTGCAATCCCAGAAATTCCTGGTTCTGATGATGATCAACAAAAACTACAACTGAAGGTTCTAGCTTCGCAGTTATTCATGTTATTCATGTCTAGTAGTGATTCTCTGGGTAGAATTGGGGGCCACTTGTATACTATTATGCGTTTATATTGAGCACTGCTAGTTCTGTACTATACTTAGATCACTCGCTTATTATAAGCTATACAGTTTTGGGTTAGCGAGATCGTCGCGTGCACTTAGCTGAACCCCACATTCAGGGCTCGCTTCTCTCCCTCCCTCCCATCCATCTCCAATAGACTTTGAATGGCCAGATCCACCATCGCCATCACCGTCACACCAGTGAGTGTCTTAATCTTTCATACCAGTGCTGTCCCTACTCCCTACTATACTGATACGATCATGATGTTAATCTAGATATCATTCATACTTCCCTCGGCCTCGGCCTTACTGATATTATAGTCTAGTCTACAGTTTGATTTCATGTTCCTTTGCAATTTGGTTTCGGTATAACGATATCTATCCATCTGTCACTGCTTCTGAATGTCGTTGATCGATTGTACCTTTACTAACTAGCTTCGTGCATCAAGTTTCTGATACACATACGTATACCTTTTGATTCAGCGATTGTGGTACGACACGACGCGTGTGAATTAAGCTTCGATCTGAAGCAATGTCGATGGGTATGAATGTACATATACGCATTGATAAAATACTGAAAACGAGAATTACAATCCCCGAAAATGGCATGCAAACATAGAATTCTTTGCGAAATGTTTTTAGTAATTATTGAATTACCAAAGTGAATTACCAAAGCGAATTATTTTGGGAATTATTAATGCTTGAAAACAATCCCCTTATTAAATTTTTGATTTGGGGATTGCTTGTACCATAAGGTCTCGTACTGTTGCTAGCGCAGCAATCAAGCAAGCCGTTGTGCTAGTATTTCATATTGGATTAAGCTGTTCAGGGTGGGGCTGCATCGTATTTATTGCAGCTGGTTTACAGAATATACCTACGTCATTTATTGAGGTATAAGTCGTCCCGGACGCTTCCTTCATACTGATACACAAATCATCACTCAGATCAAAAATTACTTATGAGGAATGGTTTTCATTTCTCTGTGAAGCTATATTCATTCCTCACAAATATTTGCCCCCGCAACTTAAATCCTCCTCCCCAAACCATCTGTCTACTCACCATCAATTCTTTGCATCAGCTCCCACCAAGGTTCGTCCTGCTGGCGCCTAGTCAACGCTAGAAAATTCAGTCGGGAGGCGCACATCTCTCAGCATCGCATGCCCGCCGAGGTTTAGTCGCTACAGGATAGAAGAAGAAAAGACAAACATTACCACTTTGTAAGTTTTCGAGTCCTGACTTTCAATTGAAATTAAGGCGTTGACTTTATCTACTTAAGTACTTATAAGCCGTACGCCTTCAGTACTTTACTTAAATAGAAGTCGAGACAACACCAGCGTCTTGCCATCGATCTTCTGGGCGACCACTTTTGGTTGTAACAGATTAACTATAAGACAATCTGAAGTGGGCATGCTGACGTGTGGTATATTAATATAGTCAGTTTATCTTCCCTTCACACCCTCACATTGTTGTCACTAATCCTTGTGAGTATCTTCATTCTCAACATCTGCATTTATCGTGTTCTAACATACATCGCTGCTAGAAGTCAGCATGTCAATCTACCTCTTCAGCTGTGGTGACGTGGTGATCTCCTGTCTTCCCGACGGCGTCAGTCTCTGGCGACCACCGCCTCACCGACCCCCGGAGAAAGTGCTAGACGGTCCGTACCTCTGGTGCAAAACGGAAAAGGTGGATTCAATTATCACTGGTTCTCGTGGCCCAGAATTCGTTAGAAGAGAATGCTCTTATTGTGCGGCGAAAGAAATTGCAGATCTCAGGCAGATATTGCGAAAGAGAATTCAGAGCGGTTGCGATGAGGAGGGGCTGGATGAGGTGGAGGCTGTCATCAATTCCTATCGCAGGGAGATTGGTCTGAATGGTACTTTGGGGTGTTGATTGGTTTCTTATGCTTCTTTTTCGGGGTTTCGTCATGTTTCTATTGGTATTTGGCGTTCTTAGTTTCAAGCTTTTTATGAAAGTCTAGCTATTCATGGCAAACTATCATCGAGTCTACCTCGGTCTGCACTCTCTATGGGCTCATGTTTGATCGTTAGTTATATGCCCAATAATCATCGGGGACAATGCTTTCCACTTATGGGAATAAATTCCGCGTGTCCATTAGATTCTACGGAATTAACTCTTGCCTATCCTTTCTTACAATACCGCCTGTTAAAGACCTGCAGGTAGTAGAAGCTCTCTCTATGTACAACCCGATACCTGAATGAAGATTTCTCGATCGCTGGGGTAGTGGAATATAGAAATGGGGCTGTGAAGGGCCGAGAGGGTATGTGGAGTTAGGCTGGTCGCCCTGAACTTCCTCTTCCATCTTCTTATCTTCTTCTCCTATTCCTCTTCCTACACTTCTTCTTCGCACCGACACTAGTCAAAACTGTTTAAAACCCTCACCATTTCGTCTACAAAGCTCACTAGAGCACACACTTAAAGTGAGTTCGCTCTCGCTTCTCCTTGTTTGAACTGATCAAACTCTTGGATTTTCTGCAGCTGACACCTCTTCAAGTCTTGGAAACGACACTGCCAAAATTTTCATTTCCTGACCTGCTGACAGTTGATAACACTAATGTGTTAATAAAACAAACCCACTTTTTCGTCTACAATGTTCACTCGAGCACAACTACTCGTCAGTGTGAGTTCACTCTTGCCTCCCCTTATCTGAATTGATCAAACGTTTCGTCTGCTGAAGCTGACATCTCTTTAAGCGTGAACACTTCTCCATGAGCACCTGGCTCCCGCTACCCCGCTGTCACCTAGACCGTACAACCGTACTCACTGCTTTTCTGCAATGTACTATCGGGAGGGAAGAATCTTTTGAACTACTGCTACAACCCCTGCATTCTTTTGAAATGGTGCGGTAACTTGCGGGATGCCGAATTGAGGTATGGAAGTCTGCACCCGGCTAGAAGGTTAGGGTTAACAAAGTGCTACTAGATCTGGACAACGACTCCACGTGGCTACCCGCCACTACTTAGTGCAAAAAGCAGCTGCGTAGTTATATTTTTGGGGCCAAGCTCGGCATCAACGCCGAGAGCGTACTCATCAACGCGGCGGGACGACGCTCTGGGTGGGATGGGCCGGATTTTGTAAAAGCATTTGATAAGCCAGGAAAGTCTGGTGCTGTCTCTTCTGTAAGTGCTGCAATATGAGTGGGAGAATTTGGGCTGATGGTGATAGGCGGCAAACGCTGCCCCATGAAGAATATGGGCTACGGATATTCCTATCTCCTGTTCCTCCTTTCCCCTCAGGAGATTGGGATTTTGCCCTCTGCCGCTACTTCTCCCGCCTTCGCTGAATGGGTTTATAGGGGGATGAACACCGTCGCAAGCTCACACAAGGGAATCAATGTATCCTCGCTGCTCTTTTGTGGTGTTTCCTGACTAGGGTTCCATGATAGCCCCCAGCAGCGTCGGAGAGCGAAATGGGGATCACGAATTTGATTCCTCCATCAATGAGAGAATCAACGAACTAGCTAAAATCGACCGCTCTATCAACGAAGGGATCAACGAGCTAGCCGGAATCGTGCTGGGAATTATGGATCCCTCACCAACGAAGGTATCAACGAACTAGCTAAAATCGACCCCTCCATCAACGAAGGGCTCAACGAACTGGCTAAGATCGATTCCTGGCTGCGAAAAGAATAAAGGTTCATTGGGGAGGACATTATTGTGACCGGGAATACAAATGTTGATAATTACAACGCCGGAGAATAGCAGCTAAATCATTGAACCACCCAGATCAATCTCGAGCTACGTCGATTCTCTTCGCAGTCACTGGCCTCAAAAATTGGGCGTCTATTCTGATTAGACGTTGATGTCTCTCTGCTAGGCATTACTCAAGATAACTGTCCGTCTCTTCAATTACACCAAACGAATCATTTCACTGGAACGCCTCGTGTAAGGCTCAAGTGGGCACTAGAGTTGGCCGATGAGAACTGGGAGTACAACGGGCTTTCGAGTCTGTCGACGAAAACTGGGAGTGTTAATCATTCTATCTAGGACAGGCCTTTTGCGTAATTAGAAGCAGCGATGGTCGAGCACACAGGCGAATCTACGATGTATTTACAGTGGGTCAGTGCCGTCTGCATAAAGAGAGGCATCAGGTGGTGCCTACCGATGATGAGAAATGATTGAGGTACATCGTCTGCATGCCATTCTTCATGGTGGTCGTCGTTTGCGTGGCAACTGAGGATATAACAGAAGGATCATCAGGAGAACTGTAAGCCATATTCTTGGACCTTGAATACCTTTGCAGTTTGGACTTGCTAATGCGGGACGTCTAGCAATATGCCACCGCTAGTGGTTTGGTAGATCAGCACCGACCAAGGCCTGGCCACAGCAGCAGTAGTTCAAACTGCAGGCTAGCTTTGTGTTCCTTGCTTATGCTGCCATTCAGGTGCGTCTCTTTGAGGGCACTTTCCGCGATTTTGGCGGACGTTGTTCGTTGATGATCAGGTTTCTTTACAATGGGGCTTGCTAATGTGGGGTGTCCAGTCATATACCACCACTGAAAGATGAAGCGGCCTGGATGAACTTCGCGCGTATCAAGTACCCCCGGAGCTTTGGCTCGCCGATCGGTTATGTCGCCCTATAGCCTCAACAAGCTTGGCTCTGCTGAACATGGGCGAAGAGGCAGATATCGAGTATACGATGGAGGCATATAACATGGATTGGAGTTGAAGACTCAGAGGATTTGGGGTACTTTCCGGGAAGTCCAGATGGGGGCCTATGGAGACGTTCTGGCATCTTTTATGGAAGCATTAGCTGTGTAGTTTGACTTTAATGCGTTGGTGGAGGGGGTTTAATTTCTTTTCTTTTGGTATGAGGGTGAAGTTTTGGGACCTTGGACGGATGTGTTTTTCAGTTTCTACCACGTTTGTTTTGCATCTTTTCTTTATGATATTATCATGTTTTTTGTCCGGAAAGATTTACGGCGGCTATGGGGACGATTTCTACACATGTATGTACGGTTACTAAGACTCGTTTAAATCTACGACAGCCCGTCCAGTACAGTTGTGGTTTTGTATATAGCAAGCAAGGCCCTGTAAAACAATGCTAATATCTAGGTATACAGAAGCCGGATGCTTAACTTAGTTGGTGCTATGAACACCTGAAGTCACAGGCTGTGATAATCCCTCTTTTGCCGCGCTGTAGAGCTAGAGTATACTATGCAAGTTTCGCTGTGTCCTTTTGTCCCACCATATTCCTTCAAAGTACGCTTGCAAGAAGGACATATAGGATAGCTTTCTTAGTGGATACGGTTGTCATTTTGCGATCGGACAGGCAAGTTTCTATTCCTTGTACTGGTTCATCATCTTCTCGGTCCCAACTCACCCCCATTAAGAACCTATCGTATCACGGAACATACGAGAACTGATTTCTTAGCTTAACTAGCAGAGTATTGTGTATAAAATATTGGGTGCGGCAAACACTGATAACAGGGACAGATTCGAAACCTGTGCCAGTGACAACCGGTTTTTTTGCTGCTCTTCTCATGGTTATCTATCACCTATTGCCTACATGCACAACCGGGGCGGGTTTGTTACATTTTGCTGATTAGTTACATTGGCCATGGTGAACTGGTTACGGAACGTTGATCTACAGCTAACGGTTGCAATTGGAGAGACCAAACAAATCCTTGAGGCAAACTGCAACAAATCCGCTTTAGCCGATAGCGAGTGTGTAGGGGATACGCCAGAGGGAGCGGTGCGGAGTTAGTGCGGTAATTGACTGGACCATGGGGTCGCACTAGGTTTTGGTACTGACATAACTCCAAATCATCTAATACTTCACAAAAAAACCCCATTGCAGTTATAACGACGTAACAAAAGCGAAGACAAGGAAGTCAGGGAATTCAAACTTAAATCCTGTCAAAAACAACTGGCCGCAGTCTCCCCCCGCTGGCAGTGCATTGATCCGTTAGATACAGATATAGAACACCGGTAATAAGTACTGAATGCGGCTACATGGCACCAAACTTAAGGGCAACTTTGATTGCTGGTTGAACGTCGCCATCAATCAGCGGTGCAGCTGGATCGGGTACTTAATACCTGTGGAGGGATAGCGAGCATGAAATTTGTCACGTCCTTTATAACTTTGATCTTTGATGGGTTTGATTTCCACAATATTGACCTTATTAGAGCGAATGAATTTACTAGACTAATTATATGCCCTGCTCCACAGTCTCCCAAGTTACCATAGTCTCCCAAGTTACTACAGTCTTCTCTACCTGATTCTGGCTAAACGAATCCAATTCAAGAGGATCGATTTGAAGCAATGCGTCTTTGATTGTTGTGATCTCATTGGTGATAGACGTGCAACAATTGTGACGGTAGTTATCACCCTCAAAGGTGGTCTCGGTGAGGATAGTTGAAATGTCATTGAACAATTTGGTGAGATCCGTCACGGTCATGCTGACCGAAGCGTTTGAAGGAATTTTGTCGCTCCAATCTCTGGCCAACAACCCTGCTGCTTTGAACCCCATATAGAGTTCAGCAAATACAAAATGATCACATTGTGTTTTTCTGAGTGATTTTGAGCAGAGACACTTCACCGTTGCATTGCTCTCGTACTTCTCATAAACCTTGCGGCACGCCTTGACTATCTTTTTGCTAGCAGTGGTTCGTTGCTGGATCATTGAATCTGTGCATATATATGATTATGCAGTCCACCAAATTTTGAATAAGTAACCATACCTATAATGGCCTGAGGGATTGAGGGGTGTAATTTCTTGGGGTTTTTGTGCTCGTCGTTCACAGCAACCATAAATTCGTCATCTTGGAAAAACCCTTTTCCAGCAAATAACTTGGTCGCTTGGCGAAAACAGCCTTCTACTTCAAACACCCACCAAACAAATAGGCCATCCTCATACCCTGGTGCGAACGTGTCCGCATAACGCGTCCAATGCTTCATCCACTCCTCATCCCAAGGCATCAACGCAGAAGCACAGCGGTAATAATCGCAGACAACAGCGATCTCAACAAGATTGTCGAACAATATCCTTTCGGGAAGCTTCTCCACTTGTGCATGCAGGATATACAAGACAACCGCCAGGGCTGTGCAATCATGGACGTTCTCAACCTCCAGTTTATGACGCTGGCCAGTGTGCGCTGGGGCGACAGCCTGTGGCGAGATTAGGTCGCAGAAAACAGGAGAACGAGCCCGCAGTTGTCGAGAAGAGACTCGATATGTAGCGTCAATAACAGGAGATTTTAGAACAATATCCATGTCTCCATACGGACAGATATACAAGAAAGAAGGCATGGGGGGGTAGGCACCCGCCTTCTGAAGAATTTGGTCCCATGTACACCCGTATGTTCGCTCAGGCCGCCTCGAAAAAGTCGCCAGATGGAGTGATTCAATATTGGCCACCTTCTGTTGTAAGCTTTGCACAATTTCGTTGAGTTTACAACAATCGTGATGACGATATGAGCCGATCTTTACACTCTGGATGCACTGTGATGTTGCTCTCAACACACTCTCAATATCCTTAAGGATACTGTCCAATGTCAAGTGGGCTTGAAGCTTCGAATCTGTAACAAGTAAATTTCTGGACCTAAAACCTTTATGCAGCTCCGCAAATATAACGTTGTCGCAGGGCTTAAGGTTGTGTTGGCATTTTATTGAGGTGTCACGATCGTCGTTGTACTTATTGTAGATATCGTTGCAAACATGGACAAAATCTTCACCGATTGTGGAACGCTGATCTGCCATAGTGTCTATATTATCCCCGTTATTCTATATCCATTATGTCGCTCCGGAAAGCGGGTATAAAGTATACATACCTATAATTCCTTGTGGGAGGTGACAGTCCATCCTGACCAGCTCCCCCTCTACCATTACCCCAAACTCCCCCTCCACGATAACTCCACTCGTTGAAAACTTCTTGGACAACTGTTCAAATAAACCGCCCTCTTTGAATACCCATGAAATAAACAGCCAATACTCGTACCCCGGCTTGGCAGCCAGGTCTCTGAGCGGTGTTATCCAAAGTTCATCCCACGGCCGCATCGCCTCCGCACAGTCGTAGAAATTGCAAATAATTGCGATCTCCAAGAGATTTTCCGAAGTGATGGAGCGCGGAACATTCTCCGGTCTGGAATGAAGGACATATAGAACGGTCGCCAGAGCAACTGGGTCGAACTCATCCTCGGCGGTGACTTCAAGGAGTGAATCTTCGGAGCCTGACGGCATGGTGGCGGCAGTAGCGGCCATGCGGCGGAGTTTACCTCCTTCGGCGTAGTGAGGTCCTAGCATGGCTCTGAAATAGGGAGAACAGCAACGTAGTTGGATTGAGGAGACATGATATGTGACGTTGACGGTAGATGTCTTTAGGGCAATCTTCATATCCCCATATGTGCAGATATCGAGGCGTACGGCTTTGGGTTCACGATCGGACATGGCTAGTAGGGAGTTAACGGGGAGTGCTGTTTATGATACTGTTGAATGCGCAGTGAATAATGATGAGCGGGGTTTAGGTTGTGGGGTAGGTTGTGGGGTAGGTTGTAGGTTCATAAAGTCTTAAGTGGGGTTACACAGCATGTGGAGATCGGAGCACCCACAAGTTCTTCTCCTTGATCCATGGTAGGTAGGGCTGAGCCCAAAAACTTACAGTTCAGCCTCATCCTTGGACGAAGCGCATCCATGAAATTCCGTGGATAGGATGATTCCTCGTATGGGGTGCACCTTTTTGTACGCATCACCGATAAGTTGGTTGACTATAGCTCCTGAAAATATTAATCAAGAAATGCGCTGATCTTGTCATCCTTGTCCTAACTTCATAATACGGCTCACTGTCTTTGAAAGACCATCGGTATCATCACAGGGAGAAGATGTGGTCATCACGATGTACTATACTTTCAATCGCTACAATAGTTCTGGAATCAGGAGAGCTTTAATGTGCATATCAATGATGGCCTGCAGTAATGCGCCTGAAGTTGACTGCAGCCATGATATATAGTGAGGGACCTCTACTTCGTAAAGTAGTGATAAACCAATGAGACATCATGAGGGAGTATCACCAGATACAGTTATTGCCAAAGAAGGGCTAGAAGGCGCCATCAAAGCTGTCCTATTCACAGCGGGATAGTATTACCACGAGATGAGTTGGCTAGACTCCTTCCTGGGACTACGTCTCGAGACTGGGAAGGCTGGAGGTAGCCACGTCAGGACGACTCAAATCTGTCGGTCTCGTCTCGAGAAGGCACAATTTGTGAGTGATGGATGACCTGTGTTCAAAGACCATCCTGAAAAGCAACAAATATCGCTTCTAGACTTCTCTCGGTGCCCGCTCCATTTCCAGCACTAAATAAAAAAGGAATGCAAAAAAATGAGCTACAGGTTTTAAACCTTAGTGTTTGCAGCACTGAACTTTAGGTATTTACGGCACCAACTTTGGGTTTCGAACCCTGGGGTTTACAGCACTCGGGGTTATAGCGCCGCCAGCTAAACTAGGCATAAGTTAGAGTTTAATAGTCAATTCGAATCTTAGGTATCAGTACTCCGTCTGGTCAGTTCTGACGGATAAGAATATCACGATCAAGTTCTAAATGTAATTGGACGAGTCAGAAGTTATCACTGCGAACTTTTCCGGCAGACTTGTCCCGAGTGGTGTATTTGCGTGTTCATCAAAACCATCTGATTCCGTAGGTGGCCTGTGGTGCTCAGTTAAATTGAGGCTAAGTACTGTTCGACCACCGCCAGCCTGGGCAGTCACGAACGACACACTGGCCTATGATCATTGAGACGGTCTGTTTCTGTGGACTGTGATGCTAAGTTGAGTTTATATGTTATTGCTCTGACCGGTATATATCCCCGATATGCATCGAGGCAGTCTGTTTGATTGCCTCTGTAGGTAGCGGTGATAACGGCCTGACCAGAGGACAGTGTTCGGAGCCAGCCATTCGGACCTTTGCAGCGCAGGTATTTAGGGATGAGTTGTGCCTAAGGTCTATCTGCAGGTTACTAAAAAGCCCGGCGGTGCTATCGACGAGAGACGGAGGGGAGTTTTTGGTTCTCGGTAGTCGGGTTCGTAGTCGGGTTCGTAGTCGGGAAAGAGATGAGTGATAGGAGGAAGGTGTGGTTGCGGGTGGCAGGAAGTCGAAGTCGAAGTTGACAAGAGAGAGGAATGATAAGTAGTAAGCACGTACAACCCTTCCCCCAACTTCACCTACCGTCAACATTTCTGTTTGTTTGTGGATATAATACAATCAATTCGACCAATCTCATACATTTCTTACGAAGTACACAAGCAAAGCAGTAGCAGCAACAGGTATTCCAACAAGCAGAGCAACAAAACCTTCCTAGACGAAAAACAAGAGGTAATAAAGTGGGGCTAAAATACATTTAGAAGCAACTCTTCGACTGCTCGAGCTCGAAAGAGAAAAACACGCACAGCAAGGTAAGGTACCATATACAACACCCCTCCCCCCTAAACATCCTCAACATAAGTCCCCGGCACCAGCCCCTCTCCAGCACTCGTCTTGACGCGCACCC
>Ga0307512_10000304_pt1 | contig 71281 bp, 53 predicted proteins | sample 14_EM_MG_FD_200267 | JGI IMG/M metagenome (GOLD analysis project Ga0307512, IMG submission 200267) | Populus trichocarpa ectomycorrhiza microbial communities from riparian zone in the Pacific Northwest, United States - 14_EM | ecosystem: Host-associated > Plants > Roots > Unclassified | place... | reverse complement strand
TGACCCCCCCCCCCCGCGCCCCGGGGCGAAGCATCCTTTCCCCTCCCTATCAATCGAGATAGATCGAGTACGAGCAACCTGGGTGACGCCTCAGTGGCACCAGGCTGGGCTGAGGATTCCTCTCCCAGGCAGCTGACATTGCGGCATAATCTCCGACGCTTGGTAGCGATCTTATTTCGTCATGATATTCTATAGGCTTCTTATCATATTGCGTGCTGTTGGAAGGGAGGAGAACGTGGGGGGGGACATAGGACATTAGATTGGAGGACGAGATGAGCGCAAAGCAGTGAGTGGGTGAGTTATAATTTGGTCTGTGCTGAAGTGACGGCCGGTGCAAATCCATGTGACGAGCACGCATATGAGTGGCGAGCGAGCAGAATGGAGCTGTTGCTGTTGTGCGGAAGTGACCGATGTGTGCGCAACGTGATGACGAGGAGATGTGCGCGAAGTGCTTGCGCCGCGGCGGCTGCGTAACATGTGCATCAATGTGCAAACCGCAAGACAAATAACCCTCAGTTCTATAGCTCGTTTGATGACTATTAGCAAGTCAGAATGGAGCTTCGATAGCCGTAGGGGGTGGCGCCGGCTTCATTCGCTTCTTCGACTGCGCACACCCGGAAAGGCATACTCTATGCAGGTGTGAACCCGGGTTATTAACCATTCAGCTTGCTAGCTAACTCGTATCTGTTTCTTCCATTTCTGACGCTTGGTCCTCAACGTCTATTTCAGATGCTTCCGCTAGCTTGATGAATTGGCATAGCTGTGCTGCATGCCGGTAGTTTGCCGCGTTGTACAACCACGAATTGCTTTTTGTTTCTGCCTACTTTTATACTTTTTTGCCTTTGTTCCAGCTTGTTTACGCCTCAGGCCATTCTTTTGGCATTCTCTTTCACATGCAATGGGCTCCTGGGAAGATAGACCGCTGGCAGTGGCCGGAGAAGAACCGGAAGAGTAATAGTCATGCTAACGCCCTTGATACAGCGCAGAAAATCCCATAGTTCGTATTAAAGTAATCATATATATGATTCAGGTAACATATCGATTCACGCGGGTTTATTCGGTCATCAGCACAGCCACAAATACCTGAGGTTACAAAACAAGGCGGACGAGGGATACCCAATTACTTCCTTACGGTCAATGACATGTGCCATCACAGATGAACGTTGAGGCCAAAATTCCCTCAAGATATCCTAATTATGACTTAAAAATCCGTCATCGTTGGAGGTTGGCCAGACCACGGCGATTCACCTAGCTTCGAGTCCCAAGCTCCAGTCGTCGAAGCAGGCAGCCTCCTCTCACTAGCACATGGGCATCTCTGCAGTGCTGGTAGTGCAACATGCAACATGCCTACGGCTAACTGCATTGCATATGTAATGCGGGAATCTACCGTGTCAACGTCAACTCGTGACTCAAGAAACTGGGAACGCGGTGCCAAAGAAACAAGCAATGGATAGATGGTTTTATGGATAGTTGCAAGGTGAGCACCGTTTTTTATACTAGCTAGGCTGCCGCTCATAAGTAGCAATTAATACCACAACCTCAGCCTGACCGCATATGCCCGCCCCAGGCGCATATTTGTCAAAGAAGGAGACTTTAATAGCCGCCCCAGGCAATATGCAAGGTAGCTATGTCGTGTCCCTCGGGCGCCGTCGGGCGCTGGCTGCCCGAGTTGATTGAGCGTGTTACCACTACATTCGAGATATGCGCCCGGGCCGAGGTAGATTCTCGAAATCGGGCGTACAGTCCTCAATCGGACAACACACTACTGCATAAGGATACGCGTGAGTGTTTTAGTCCAACTTCAGGCGGCAGATGCAATGTTCCATTGGAGTTGGTTGTCAGTCGTCGTGCATGCCCGCCCCCAACTCGCCGCCCACCAAATATCAATTTCAAGACACTTCGCTTCTTTCTTCCCCAAAGGTTTCTGAAGATGCCGTCTGGAATTGAACTGACACGAACATTCGTTGAGAATAAGGACTGGTGGACTGTCTCCCGCCTCTCCGGTCAACAGAGCCTCGCCTCTCGCAAGACGAAGCTAGCTTTTCAATGAGAATATGCATTTTTGAGGCATCAAAAACGTACTATACAAGCACCGTATTCATGTGGAGTGATAAGCGGACCATAACATCTAGCGAAGACCGAAGAACATTCGCTCCCAAATGAATGACCGGTTCCTATCCTAGAGTACTGCAGAAACCCAAGGAATTACCTGTGCACTGCCCTGACTGCGGTTGCTCTGGCATTTGTGGAGGAACTCATAGCTCCTGGTTCTTAATTGCCTTAGTCTAGCATGTTGCTTCTCCTCATGCACACCAGTAGAGTAGGGTGTGAAAGCGGGTGGCTACATGCATATGCATCGACCCTACACATGCGGTAACGTCTCCGTTTCGTCTGAACTCGAATCCAACTTCTTTGGGCACCTTTCTGCCTTCTTCAAGAAGCAAAACCTGGTCAAAACATATGAAGCTACTACCCACGTCTCAGAATTACCGAACCGGGGGTCGGAAACGAAGACCAAGTTAACTGATGTATTCGCCTCTAAGACACTCATGTGTCTTTGCACACATAGCTCGCGCGGATGGTGAATTATCATGTGCGCCACGGATCCCCTGTATACCTGAATCAGGTATATGCTGCGGCTAGATATAACCTCAGTATACCCACGCTGTTGAGGTGTGGGGGAATACTCTACCGTATATACTCTAGAGTAGATGCTTCCCAATAAAGCCAATATAGTTATAACAAGCACCTTTGAGACACAATTCAGTGATATATAATAATTGTATAGGATTGATGTGTATATTGAATACAAGAAGTAGGAAGAATGTATGGCGAGCCGATTGCGGTGTGGCTTAAGCTTGGATATGAAGTAGGGAAGCACACGGCCGAGCTAGCGGGACATTAACGAGCCCTCACTAGCGCAAACATTCTAACATTGCGTACACAATGATTCCCTACGCCTATGGTGAGTCAATGTGTGCACATTGTGCGCGCACACAGCAAGCGCCCAACGGAGAGAGCGGACTGAAATCCCTTCCCCTTCAACCGTCACTTTCATGACGCCTTTGTTTTTAGAGACGGAAGAACTTAGGAAAAAAAATTTTAGGCAATGTAGGCTGTGGAATAACTAAGGCTTTACTGTGTTACCCATATACGCAGGTACCACACTCAACGTCATTGCGTAGTACTAACAAGGGCATCCATCTAAAAGATACCACGGCTGGAAACAACTGACCACAGCTATCTCAAAGCCCAACAAAAATGAAGATTCTGCGAACAGATTGTGGACAATAGACACCTGAAATGAGCTTGCCTCATTTGAAACTCCTCCGCCCCAGCTTACCATTCGGCACCCCCCCCGCTTGCCACCCCCTTCCCCTCCAATCCGAATAGGACCCTAAGAGTGCGTGGGAACCGCACATCTGAAGTATCCCTCTGTGCCGAGGACTGTGCCTCTTGCGCATCGGAGGATGCTCCGCGTGTTCCTTAGTAAAATGTGTGATGATGCTCGCCCCACCATATTTGTATGCGTCTGCGGCCCAAAGTTTGCAGGTCAATTCTAGTACTTAAGCAGGGACATTTCCACTCACCCCTCCTGACCTTCTTCCATCATCACCAGACCTCCAAACTCCTACACCAGACAACTCCTCTACCTGACATCCTCTTTCTGCTATCTTCTATCAACACATTCCAATCCCCGGGCCGAAGAACACAGCACTCTTTCCTACTCCTCCAAACCGATTGGGCCAACAGTCCAAACCGATCGTACCAACAGTCCACTCGTTGTACAGCAGCCTATACCTTCGCCGCCACTGTTATCCCTGATCATGAGTTCTCACTCCCGCAAACCCAAGGTCGTCGTTACCAATGATGGCTACCGTCAGAATTCGTATTACGCCCCAAGCAGCAGTTCCGGCGGTAGTCAACATAGCTCTGGATACTCTGGGAGTCCACCCAACGCAACCCATCTCGGGGGACCGGATGCCTGGACCCAACATGGACGATTCGTACCCCCAAGGACATACGAGGCAGATCTTCCATCTCTATCTGCAACGCAACGAGCAAGGCTGGTTGAACAGCAACAAGGTGCTTCAAGGGCCTTTGTAGAGACTGGGGTGTATCATGGCGGGCTTCCTTCCGGGGGTCCATCACCAAACTCAAGAGGGTATGAAACCGTTGAGCGCGGGGCGGCAGTTGTCCACAATAGGGGCGAACAATTTGTCGATGGAAGACCAGTCGATCTCGGGCCAGCTTTCGGCACTGGATTGGAGCATACACCTGGTTGCAGATTGCACACCCGAAACTCGGCTTATCAACATACCTGCTTTTGTGAGCCTAGGAGGACCTCATAGAAGTTGCATTGAAGCCGTTATGAGATACGATTGCAGTTATGGTAAGGATTGTTCGTCCAGAGTTGCTTATTCTCTTCGTCTGACACCTCCGTTAGGTCACTCCGCGGAAGTCTTCTCACTTGGGTTCGAGTTTGGTTTGTTTTATGTGTGGTCTCTGCAACGGATATGAGAAGACATTGTTAATAATTCGTTGTTCATTTGTTCCATTGCATCTGTCGTGCGTCTCGTTTAATATTCTGTATGTTTTTGCATTTCAAGGTGGATATCTGGTCATGTTCCTGTTCTTTGAGTGCTCTCAGGTCTACTGTCTGGTTCCATGCCTCTGTTTCTGTCTCATCGCTTTGTGGTTCATCAGTCGCTGCTTGTTTGCTTTTTCCCCAATCTGCGTTTGGCACACGCCACAGTTATTGTATTGAAGTGCGCTTGCTTCCAAGAGCAGACATATAGATATATCTGTTTTTTGAATGTTACACAATTCTCGACTTCTACACCCTTTGACAAATGTACGTACCTCACAATGATGAAACGGTCCATCACTAGACACCCACTCCCAACAGAGGAATATGCGCAAGTGGATCGGATGGATCGTCCAGATATCTTGAGTAGGGAGGCTTCCTGTATTCTGTATCGGTTAACCCCGCGGCCCATCTCTTTCCGGTAGTCCCTAGTGTCGGCACGAGCACATAGGTCTGTCACCGTTTCAAGCTCCAGTTCTGAAAATGGGACATTCGACTCAGAGGGTATTCTATCTTGCTCTGAGAAACCAGTAAGTCGTACTCAGTACTCTATAGTATTTTCACAACATCAATAATAATCACGGTCTGGGACTTACGACTGGAGGAGGTTAAATACGGCTCTTCGAATGCCCGTGCATCTCATCTACCATAAATGTGTGCTTATTTAGGGGAATGCATAGTTTTAATTAATTACTTGAGCAGTAGTTAACGGATATGGGGTAGGCTGATGGCCTGGTGCTGAGAATTGATGAGTATCGGGCTCTGGTCGAACGGGTGGGGCTTTGACACTGTATTTGTCCTCTGGGCTCATAGTTCCAATGCTTAGAATTGGGTTCGCGTCGGCGAAGCGGAGACTAGTAGTACATTGTTCTTTTGTTGAGATTGGAATGCAACGGTTAGTACCACACCTAGAGGTGTACGATAACTCAAATGTATTAGATGGCTAGTACGGGCAAGATAGTACTGCTTCAAGTCAAGCTTGAATTACCCTCATATGTATAGGATATTTCAGGACGCTTTGTAACGGCATTAAAGGTACTGGGTGCGGCGATCACTAGGTCGTCCCGGCGGCGAACCATGCTCCATGACCCAACAACTCCAATGCCATCCCGTTAGCCTATAGACAGGCGAGAGTGCATCTCCGTTACCCCGGATTATCCCAAGAGTCTTGGAGGTCTGGATTGCGCGGGAAACGGGGCAAGGCAGACTAACGAAGCTCCGGCGCGATATTCGTAGCTCATACCTAGAAACTCTACTCTGCTGTTAGCAGAGGAAAAAACTTATAGATGAATTGACCGCTCCATTGCCAACCCTTGGCGAGATAAGGGATTGGAAATTCAGCCCGCGCTGTGGCCCGTGGTCGAATGGATCCTTAGTACCTACACATGAAAATATACTCTACAGAAACGCCACATGTTTTGTTGTGAAGGCAACACACTATTCGTATTACCACTTTCTTTTCGATAACTCAATCGCAACTACCAATTCCAATCGCCCTGGTTATACCGTCCATAACAGCATTTGCTATTATGGTACATAGTCCCAAACACCCACCCCATCGGCAGCAGAGACACAAAACTATACAAAAGCTCGTTCAAGCAGGATGCGGCCGTAAGATGTCAGGTCATGATCAGTACTTGGCCTTTGCACCATGGCGTGGTAGCGTTGTCATAGTTATCGTGTCTCTACGGTTGCTTTCGTACGAATCGTGCTCATAATTTTGGGACAGGCTGCAGGATAGCTCACCTCGGCAACGGACGAAAGGGGTGGCGCCTGTCGTCTGTTCTATAGTCGAATGATAGACGTTCGCTATTGCCCTTCTTGGCGTTGATAGACGTCCTTACTAGCCACTGACGCAACATCCAACAACCTAGATCCAAGCAAGCATTGGCTTATTTGATCGTGTTGAATAAACAATCGACTATGTGCTCAAAGTGCCGGAGCTCCGAACCCAACCGCGATTCCGTGTGCCAACTCGCCAGTTCGCCATCTCCACATCTTAGGTACTCCACACGGTTTTAGTTAGCACTCCCCCGGATTTTAAGATCAAGAAAGTCTCGGACAAGGGCTCCCCAGTGGCTATATCTAGCAGTCTCCCCACACTCTCTCGACAAGATCATCGTGTGCCCTATCTTCGAATCCACATTATCGAACGTCATAACCACCCGTTCTTCTCCACATTTCGGTAGCAAACCTTATCTCACGAAATGGCCTCTACATTTACAAGCTCAGAGAAGGGAGGTGACCTTGAGTCCTCCAACCCATCGGCCACCCATATCGGCCACATAAACCACGACTATGCAACCAACGGAATCAATGGCCATGGAACGCCTCTCGATAGACAGCAGACCGCCATGATGCCCGCTTTTGGTGGTGCATTCCAGCCTGCACCATACAAGCCGAGCTTCCGGAAGTTTGCTAACCCTGCCCCATTGGGTCTCTGCGCCTTCGCTCTCACGACTTTCATTCTGAGTTTGATCAACGCACAAACCCGCGGTGTCACGGTCCCCGCCGTAGTGGTCGGTTGTGCGTATGCATACGGTGGACTTATTCAATTGCTTGCTGGAATGTGGGAGATGGCTGTTGGAAGTGAGAATATCAGTTTTTCGGAAGCTGAATTTTGCTAACATCCTAAAGACACTTTCGGTGCTACTGCCCTGTCGTCATACGGAGGTTTCTGGATCGCCTGGGCCATAATTCAAACCGATGGATTTGGAATTGTTGCTAAGTATGAGGGTAACAAGGCCGAACTGAACTACGCAGTTGGATATTTCTTGGCTGCGTATGTTCGCCATTTCCCCCCATCTCCGGTAATGCCGATACTGATTGGAATAGATGGTTCATCTTCACCTTCATGTGCCTTATGTGCACCTTCAAGTCAACCCTTGCCTTCTTCGCTCTTTTCTTGTGCCTCGATATCACCTTCCTCCTTCTCACCATTGCCCACTTTGAGCTCACTCCTGAAGGCGGTATCCACGTTGGATTGAACAAGGCTGCTGGAATCATGGGTCTTGTTACCGCGTTCATTGCATGGTGGAATGCTTTGGCTGGAATGCTGGAGACGTCGAACAGCTTCTTCATGGTCCCCGTAAGTTATTCCAAGCCGGAAGGAACGCCATGAATATATAGAGACTAACTGAATAACCAAGGTTATGCACTTCCCTTGGAGCGAGAAGGTGAAGAACGAGAAGGCAGCCCGCGACTAAGGATGCCGTCATTGCCGTGAAAACAGTGCTCGGAGATTGTTGTGGTTTTCGGAAAAAAAAAACTTAGTTTATACCTAATGTCTTGGGGATGTTGTTAGCGTGGCCTTTAGGAAGATTATTCTTGCATTCCGATGGCTTTTAATTATCTTCCGCACCGCGACTCCTAGTTGTCATATTGTTTATTGTCTTCCATGAACCTGTGTTTATTTAGCGGTCTGTAGATGCATATATATGTAAGATACCATTTCATTCAGAGAATCGAGAGGGTTCTTTTAAGACAAACTGTATCTCGCCAGCCAAGCTCTAGATAGACCTACCTAAGTTGTTTGCCTGTAGTACCTACATATACTCTAATCGGGTTGGGTGTAGTGAGGCGGAAAAGTGCCGAATCTTGCATGAGACACATACACGTGGGCTAGATTTCTCGCCCCAATGACGTCAGTGAGAACAGCGGTTCTGGAAAAGTCAGCCCAGTTTGAATTTCAGTGTTTCTTCGCCGGGTCCGGCACTGTGTCCATCCCGTATTCAGATCCGCCTCAAGAAGGTAGGTAACACGCCGGGCCATGCAACGACTGAAGGGAGCTCCGGTAGCAAAGCCGAATTATGTTTGTTCGTTGATGCCAAACATGTCTTCGTTACCCGCACGACATCGAACTGGCTATTCCTCGTCCACGGGTGACAATAATCGTTGGGTCCTGCTCCTTGGACATGCATCTCGAGTTTGTCTCTACGAACATACGTGCGCTGAGAGCAATACCGATTGGACCTGAACTAGTGGCACGTGGAGAGTCACCAGAAGCTTCTGAGGACTGCTTCGTGTTCCGAGAAGATGTTCAGGATGACAGTCTACTAAATAGCGAGCTTCGCTCCACTCGGTCGGCCATCTAAAATTTACCTAGATTAAATAATACGGAATTTAACTTAGCATTTAGCTTGGAACCGATAGAATGGCAACGGATTGATGATGTTGGAAAGGTTCAAGTTGAGCGAGCCAGCTTCCTGGGCAATTGCTTCCAATCGAATCCAGATCAACCTGTATATTATTTGTCTGGGATTAATGCTTTGCCCAAAGGATAGGCTGGCTCAGCATGAACCCTCCTAGCTACCTGCTTCGGTAAGTAGCTATGTAGAGAGCAAGCGGAAGAGAAACAGGAAGATAGGCACTCGCCAACTGAGAGCCTTAGGAACTGCGTGCAGATGTGGAAGAAATTTCAGTTGCCAGGCAACTATGCTCAGAGGACCCCATTCCACAATCTCGACGTCTCGTCACACACACCTATCAATGCACTTGGTCTTACGACCCCACCAGACGGCAAACATGCATACATTTGATTGCATATTATAGGAATCATCTACACTGGATCTATCTTTAACTTCGGGCATATCTGACATAGAGATACCGAGCTTTGCGTCTTCACATAAACTCACCCGTACTATACCAAGACCGGAAACGATTGTACCCGCGAAGGTCTTGAATAGAACGCATTATCACACAATTAGGGAACGCCTAAGCGCAGGGTATCTTTTGTTTCAGTTCAAGCCGCGGTTGGTTGGTTTAGACTGCAGTTGATTGTGGTTGTGAACTTGATCAGCAGCAGCTGTGCTATTGAGCGGTAGCTTTGGGGTGGGAAAGCTACCGGTAAAGTCGGCAGCGCGGTACTAGCAAAGATAGAGTGCCACCGAAGCCATGATATATATCTCGTGATACCTACTTCCTACTGTCTCACCCATTCCAGGATCGACTCGGATCCCGGAACAGACGGCTTGCCCAAGCTTTCTGCAACGTCAATTGACTACTACGAGATTAATCCTAGAAGTTTTCTGCGGGCGTGAACGAAAAAAGCTGAAGGTAGAAGTAGCGGTAGAACTTAACAGGAAAAAGGCCCGCACAGCCGCGCCTGTGACTGATATCAGTCGTGAGACCGTTGTCAAGTTAACACGACAGACCGCAACTTGCTCCCATCGCAACGCAGTCGAGGTACCGAAAAAACAAGAAATGTCCCTAGGCACCGACAGCGGCCAGTTATAGTTATAATCTGGATCGGATGAATGTTTCGCTTCGATTTGTCTAGTGTCAAATTTTGCTGAGTTGCCATACAGCTTCATGACTGGAGGGCGAATGAAAACTGCTGTTGAAGTCGGGTACGCAAGCTGCACGAGTTATAAAAAAGACGAATCCATTTAGGTAATATGGTACAAAGATGTATAGTAAGATAAGTAATCATAGGTAAGTGAGACAGAAGATTGTCCCTTTTGTCCGAGCTATGGCTATGTTGAGTGATTTGAATTGAGAAGATATGACCAAGCGATTTGTTGATGTTGTATCGAATCAAAAACGCTGTGGCCTGATACAATGAATATAATAACCCTAGATGCTGATTTAATCATCATCACATATCACTAGGTATGGGATTTGCAAGCATTTGAGCGCATCAACAGCTTCTGGTTATATATGGAACGGTTGAATCTTTCTGGCGAAATTTCCTTGGATATACAAGATTCAATATAATTCCCTGGCTGCACTTCCTCCTTAATGCTCCAGCGTAACATGCAACTACATAAGTACGTAAGCCCTCGTCCTTGAGCCACCACACAAAAACAAGATTTAATGTATCAAAGCGGTAAGGACGGAAACAATAGGAAATAAGGCTACTATAGGATGCTCGAATACAGAAGGTTTGTTTGCTTGTAATCATTTTGCATTTACTTGCTTGCGGGTATGGGATACTATCTTCCTAACTTCCCCGCTACTCCAAATCCTATAATGAAAAAGTTCAAGTTGTAGCTTCCCCTCGAATACAGAAGATGGAGTATTTAAAGATGAAAGAGAGTGATCATGTAGGTTGGGATCCGCAGCGAACTTGGAGACATTGGGGATAGATTGAACAAGCTTCTATCTTTTCTAAATAGGTCTATCGCCGGAAACTTCCTGTGCTCTTTATTAACTCACACCAGTTATAATAGATTTCAATACAGCTTAGTTTGGATTTACGCATTCCAGATCAGAACCCTTATATGTGACATTCCGCCACTTTTCTAGTGAATACTGTAAATACTGATTTGGTCCTACAATTTGCAAATCCAAATAGAGCCTAAGTCGTCGTGGAAATTTTACACGGATCCATTTCTTATTTATGAATACTCAGTGCCTGAGGACTTTAGTAAGTTGTGATAGCTTGAGAAGCAACCTAGATATTCTCTCGATCGTAGGTCAAAGGCTGAATCACCGGGAAGTTAAATCAAGGGTTTCACAGGTACCCATGGTGGGATAAGAATCATATTTACCGGATACTCATTTACCCCATAGGATACTGAGTCTTCTGATTCTTCAAGTTGCTAGGTGGCTGTATTGGCGGTTGTATATATTCCGTACCATCGGCGACCCTACAGTTCGCGAACTGGAGTGACCAGTTCGCAACATTTACAGTCCCACTCGCGAACCGGCGAGCGTTTGCAAACCGTCTCCCATCGGCAACCTTACTACTAGTACTTCCTTTCTTTATATACATACGAAAGACTTCAAAGTTTACAATTGACCACCCTCCAAGTTCCAGCATACATCTATCCTATGTTCGGCCAGAGTGGTACTTCTAATCTAATCTATTCGCCCTAATCTCCCTACTCAGCAGAGGCATTTAGACAAGTTGAGCTTTTAGTCAGACATAAGGTGCTACTGCATAAACTCCATATTGCACTGGCAGTGGATGCCAACCTGGGAGGTTCAGCGGTGGATGGAGTTTCATTATCAATTTTTCTGCCAGAACTATCTGAGTCTGCATCTTGCAATGATTCTCGTGGGAGGAGAGAAATCTCAGTTCGTTCTGAGAGTGGTTTTAAGTTGCCGCAATTGTGCTCATCTGATTTGTGGCAGTAGACAGAACATTTGGAATCATTTTTAAAGCATCTGCAGCGCCGCATGTCACAGGCTTTCTTGCAGTTGCATAAGACTCCGGCTTGTAGGAAATGGGGTCGCAGATGGGAGTCCAGGTTGCAAACCGTCTCCGGGTTGCGGTTGGGCCGGCTCCAGGTTGCGAGTCGGCACGGGTCGCGTACCGTACAGAACATATATCAATTCATGCATTTGTTTGGGTATATTTTCCTGCCTATGGCCCGGGATTTCTTCTGAATGTTCGATTTGTACCTGAAAATACACCTATAGAATATATACAACATTCAGTGCTTAATCTGTGGCGAGCCTCGAGATGGGAAGAATGCCGAATCCAGTTCTCCTGCTAACTATTTGACGAACGAATCAGAATTCTTAGAGTTCGTATCCACCACTCAACTACCGAGCCTTTGATGGCTACAAGACGAGATATCTCGGGGCGTTTTTCAGCATGTCTCAGCATGTCTTGAGATCTCGTGATTGATACTTCATGATCGAGTTGTCGGCCTCGTATGTCTAAACTTCACACCTACGCGATAGACACCTCTCCACCTCTCCACCTCTCCACCTCTCCACCCCTTCATCCCTGATGAAAAATCTCTCGTACCTTCGAGTCCTTCAATCTACACTCTTCTTGACTACCTCCATGGCTGTGCCACTTAAAGGACGGAAGCAGAAGTTGAATACACCTGAGCTCGTAATATATATGTACACAAGATTCCTGGAGCTCAGGTAAGACCACTCCCAAATCCTGGGATTTACTTATATCTCATCTCGTCCCGTGCCGAATAATAATTGGGACCCTAGTTAATATTTGTGATTTGCTCGAGCTCCAGGCCGTGCTTTGGGGAGAGCTCGTGAACCTTTGCAAGGGGAGCGGGGGCGTGTCTTGACGAGATGGAGACACGCCAGCATCTGAGCTACTAATCATGATCAACTACCAGAGCCCGCCTGCCTGGGTTTCCTCACTTCAAAGCCGCCGACTGCCACTGCAAAGCCTCAACAAACAGTAACATAAACACATTTGGTACCGGTAACTTAGTAGAGAGGCGGTAGATTGTTCGGGAGTGAAGGGGATTGTTCTAGTCACCATCGTTAAATGAACCGATTATGAGTGAGATCTAGAGTCAGTGAAACAATATTTGGTGACGTATTCCACAATGAGATGTGCTGCAATAGTAAAGGATTAGAAACAGTAGAAACAGGCACTGATGAGCACGAGCTGTGTCTGACCAGACCATTCGTTGGTGAGTTGGTCACCACAATATAACTGCTGCACTGCACAGCTCACTCTTCTAAGTGAGGTGGATATATTGAATTGGTCCCTAGTGACCGATACCATATATACTCACCCGGGTGGTGTACTTAAGTAGTCAGAGTCGCTATCGTGAGGATATTTGCGTGGCATGTACTTGGCTACTTATTCATGAGCCATCAATCGGAATATTGGACATGTGTTCTCACTCGGACTTGCTACGAATTAGATTAAGCGCCTCGGCTCCCCACCTTTAATCTCCTCCCAAGCGCGCTCTCCTTTTCCATGCGTTTACGCTACTGTGCATCTAAACTGACCATAATTTCCCCGTCGATCCATTGGTCTAATTAAATAAGGGGATTCCAATCAGGCAAAACGGACGAATTACAGTTCTCCGGACAACTACTAAACTCTCTCCTTAACCAACCACCGATTTACACACCAGAAACCTCGGCTTATTACTCATGCATGTACGAACGGGTTGGTACAGAATCCAACTCCGATCCCACCAGCCTCCCGGAGTAGATATCGGCAATAAATACATATAGAGTTATAACCGGCGGAATGCACCAGAACTGTAACATATACCACGCATTAATGCTTGCTGCTCGCATATAGCGAAGAGAACCCGACTGAGGCGCAATATGTGTGCTGTAGACCAGTGGGAACTGGTATATGAAGCTGTAGCCTTATTCCTGCGTCCTTTATTATAGGCAGTAGTTGTAACACCTTCCCTTGGAGATGGTAGCGGAGTGACCCCAGGGGTACTTATATTTAAACTAGTGGCTGGTGCTGTGAAACTGCAACGAAATGATATGTTATGTATCTGCGAGGTCTAGAGCGAGTTATATCATTTTCGTTCTTCAAGGTAGGTGTTAATGTTTAAAAGCCGACAGATATATGCAATTGCCTTCACTTCCATATATTGTCAGTTCCCGGCCGCTCCACCTTCTCACAAGTTTGACAAGTTACAAACTCGTTGTCCCAAAGCCTCCATCTCCTGAAAACTGGCAGCAGTTTATATTTATGCAGACATTGCCGGCCCAGGAACTGACACCAATGGCGAGCGAACGCACCGCGTGCCTTCGGAAGGCTTTCAAAAAGAGAAGCGAATTAATTGTATGATGAGAGGTTTCAGATCGACCGTGGTAGAACTCCGGATGAGAGTTTAATAACAGCAGTCAGCAGTAGTACGATGCACCGACAATCCCGGAACCCCGCAACACGGCAGGCCGAGGCCGGCAAGGGGAACGGGGTAGACATCACGATATCTGTGTTGGTGTGGCTGATGTCAAAGATAAGGTGTGACAGGTATGTCGTACTTACCTCTATATATGCAGAAACTATCACACGCTGCTCCGAGAAGTGAAACATAAATACATCACAAGCACTCAACGATCCAAAGTTCATTGAAAAGTTTGCATAATACCGTCAGATAGATATTTGGAATGTGTGTTTTTCAACCCAAGGGCAAGGGGTCAGAGCTTCCAGATCTGGAGCAGAAAGCTTGACTGAATATTCAGGAGTGACACCCCACCAAGCCTCAGTAGTGGCCTGTCGTCAAAAGCAAACTGATTAAGTGACGGTATAGGATCTTCTTTTGGTCTGCATTCCGGTGGCGTTTTGTTGTTTATTTTGCCCACGTATGCCGATGGTAGTCCTCGCTAATTAGCCGCCTAGCCGCATATCGCTTAACTTCGCATGATACCGAAGCTAAAAATTCTACACCCGATTGGCAACAGAAATGAAGTGATGCTTCATCTACCAAAGATCGTTTGATATATAACCAGGAGCTGGTAACGTATCTAGATGTGTCGCACTACAGAGAGAGGAGAAAGAAAATAAAAGATCTGCCCGTTGTTCCAGACGTTTCGCTTCGGGTGCTGGAGATTAGAGTCGAGGGATGTCTAAAAGCGGCCAAAAACTTCCAGTTTTCCTGAAGTACTGTTTGGTCCATTAAGTACGCTCACGAGCAAGAAGCTTTACCCCCAGCCAGAGCAGAGACGAAAGAAGAATATAATGACAGGGGAAAAAAGAGGTCCCTCACTGACTGAAATGTACTATCGCTCTGCTAAATATGATACAAGAAGTCCATCCCCTAAGCCTTACAATAGGCTAGTATCAGACCAGTAGCAAGTAGAGAGGGGATGCAAACAGGAAGAGGAAAGAGCAGACTAAAATACAGAAGTAGGCATCAGCAAACACCTGATTAACCAAAGTATTATCGTCCGCCCGTCTATGAGGCCAACTAGCCAGTCTAACAAACCACCGGTACAAGGTATAGGTATAAAATGTAAGTAGTAACGCGTATAAGAACGTACAAAAGCCGAATTAAGTAGCATATCAGACAGAGCAAGCAAGCAGCAGACGGAAAGAGCAAAGCGCGCAGCAGGATCGAATATTTGCATTCAATTGTCTTTCCTTCCAACACCACTGGAACCCCTCTCCGTTCCAACTCCACTTCACGTTCTTTCCTTTTCAACCTCCGGTGTGCTCAAACGTGACGGGCCGGATATCCAAAATCAACCTCCTTCTCCATACTTTCCACCGCCAGGAATATCCTCACACCCCACTCTCCAAACCAAAACTCTCCCCGAAGGAGATATAAGGGGAATACAATCTGCCCCCCATCCCCAATCTGTATAAATATAACAAAATGAAAATAAATGAACAAAGGTAAGACACGCTCGAAAGACAGAAACTCGCAGGAGATGCCCAACATTGCAAATGCGATGCAAAACAAAACAAAGGTGTAGTAATAAACAAGTACACACGCAATAAGCAGCGTCGATAGATAAAAAGAAGTTTGGGTGGAAAAAGGGCAAGAAAATATTTTTTTTCACATAGAGGTAAAGTAGACAAAGCAATGGCCAATTTGAGCGATGCATACGCGAAGAAAGCTCCTGCGCAATGAGACTTTTGTCGAATTCCATTTGATTGACGCTGATGAATGCGAGGCGGATTATATGAAGATGGCAGGAAGTCTGAGCGCCTGATCTGGACTCGATCGGGAAAGCGAATGTTTATTGCACATAGTACGTCTGATTAGGGGGAGTTGGTGTAACGGATATTCGCTGTGATCGAGCCGATAATTCGTCGACATAGTATCCTCCGTTGGGAGTGACTGGAGGTGTTATATATCCCGCGGGTACTTGGGGGGCATTTTTCTGAGGCGTCATATAGGTCGGGTCGTACTTATCTTCCGTCGTTTCTCGTTGGCTATCATATACTTCAGATGGAGGCGTAGGGGGCGATCGCTGTCGGGCGATTGCAGCCTGTCGTGCCATAAAATCTTCGAGGATAGTCGAAACGCAGGAGAATTCGGGACTCGAATATTTTCGTACCAGGATTTGAGAAGGGTTATGTAGTTGCTGAGAAAGGAGAACTAAAACAGTGGTATCAAATTTGCCTGCCCACTCAGAATGTGTGGGGAGAGGCCGATTGAGAATATGCCGCGCGAGAGCCAATGATGTTCTTGCCATAACGGACGGACGGACGCTAACGAAATCCTTGTGGAAGAGAGCGACTTCGGCTAGATATCTCGCCATAGACTCGACCTCCGGATCAAAGTTGACTTCTTGGAGGACCATCTGCAGGAAGCTTTCCACAGTCGGATGGCCAACTACCCAACCTAAAGTCTGCAAAACATGCCATTCCATCTGGACAAACATATCTTCATCGTAAAGGTTGCAGCACATTGATTTTAGTTCTCGGATCGTTGGCACACGGTCTTTTTTATCCCCATACTTAGCAGCAATGAGCATGGCCGCGCATCCCACAAGTTGATAATGCCGTTTATAAACAACTCTTCGTGAGCAGTATCGGTCGAGCAGATTGACAGTGAGGTGAAGTGTTTCCGGAAGAAGGGAGAAGGCAGTATGTGCTTCAATGAGGAAGTCCAGCAAGTAGGGACGCATAAACCATTGGATTTCCGTCTGAATATCAATGCTGGCCACATCTGCTAGTGTTTCATTCTGAAGATCATGTAAGTAAAACTAAAGTCGAGAAAACCAGAGTACAAACCTCCATGTATTCCATATGATCAAGAATATCCTCCTGGTACTCCTCACTCACAGCTCGTGATAAATCTTCTGCAAGATCCATCTGGGTGTCAGCATGAATTCGTGCTAGCTCCTGCTTTGACCACCTCTGGGTGACAAAAACCCCGTCGTCATCCTGATCCATAGACTCCACAAAGTACGTATCGCAGGTGGGTAGTTGTTGGTGTACTACCGACGATGCCGGGCCAGTGGGCTCGTAATCCATGATTGCAGTTTCTTTTTTAAGGCTTTATTAAAGGGAGTGGATGTCGAATTTCGAATCTTCCGTAATGATAGACTGCTTCAAAAAGCGTCGCGTGCACGAATAAACAAAATATTAAATAATTAAGTAATTCTGTGGAAGGCTATCGGAAAAGTGACAAAAGCGAAGGAAAAAGCGTAGCCGGATAAATATTGTTTAGAGAGTGACTGTGAAGATGAAATCGAAAGGTGGAATATGCCCCCGAGTTATGGAATATCGGACGAGGGGTTGAATCGGTTTATATGTGTGCAATGACCTTCTAATTGCTTAGCAAATGTTCATAAAATGACATTGGATTACAACTATGGGGAGGATGTGTATATAACGGAGAGGGTGGGATTTATGCATATTTTCACATACCTCACTAACAGCAGCGTATGAGAAGAAACACGCCCTTCCAGACTATCAGATGGTTCTCCGGTAAGATACCCCAAACTGGACCCCTATACTGAATCGCCTGTCTGCCGATGTCAAAATCTAGGAGACTGTCGGCCAAGCACAAAACACTATGACGTTCACAGTTGGTGAAGACAATTGTGATGACTGGTGCCACAAGACAGGTATGTTTCCTCACTCAGAAGAAGAACGAGTTAACGTCTCTGAGAGGAAGCGAAACCCAAATGGTTTTGTATATCGAACGCCGACAAAAGCCGAGTTGACGATAGTAACCGACAACGACGACAGCGGAAGACGAGGACACAGGACCACGATGACGAGGCGACAATGTGCTTTGCGAGTTGTCCCGGACCAATAGCGCTCTCCAGAGATGCGAGGGGTTCTCGAGGACGGAGGAGGAGGTTGATGATGTGGAAAGGAGGTGCAAAAGGGAACGCAGGAGATGAAGGAGCGTGGTCAACCTGGGGGTGAGGACAAGGAGTCGTTAGGTTAGTCAGGAAAACACGGGTGGTTCGACTAAGACTAAGACAGAGACAGAGTAGGAGGGAAAAAAAAAGAGCCAGTCCAAAAGATAACAAAGGAAACTTGGTTTCGGATCCATTTGGGGAAAATGGGAACAAGTAACAAAGGCAGTTCTTTAGATGATATGACGATGTAGGAGAAAGGGGAGATCGAGAGAGAGCCAGATGCGAATATCGAGGGATGAGGCTCAATGCGAATTGAGTGGCTTCCAATCCATCGCATGTATTGATTGATGCGTGTCCGAAGAGCATCGCATTTCTCTTCTCATCTCTTTCCTTCCTCGAGTCCCAAAGTCTCAACGATGAGCTCGGAGCTAACTAGACCTCGACCAGTATGACAATATGAGAGTGAACGCGTCACCGGAAACGGTAGCTCCCGGTCATCTCATCGCCATGCTCATCGTCTCATCGTTCTTCATCCTGCCCGTCGCCGTATTCTTGGGATGCATATCGATGCCAGGGATCCGGTCTGTCCATTGGGACATCGATTGGATGAAGTATCAGGGGGAAATACACCATCGCTTTTTTCTCTTCCAGGCTCAAAGCACGCAAAAAAGATACAAGAACGAGAACAAGCACAATTAAGAAGAAAAAGTTCGGGGTTGCACTAACAGTTGGAGGTTGATGAATTTCTTGGAACTCTCATTCACACACCCGACCGGCTCGCTAGCCTCTTCAACAAAAACAATTAGGCTTTACAGATGCCCGTCCAAGTTCCAACCGTCGCGCTGAACGGTCCCGACCGTAACTCGCGGAGAGTCTGGTGAGAGTGGAGGAGGAGTAAGTTCGAGGGAAAGTGTCGACCCGAAACGACAGGGTGGTCTCGAAGGCTTACGAGGGCGTCGGAGGAGGCAAGACTGATCGCGGGACTAGCAAGCTCCAACTCCTTCTCGAAGGCACAATCGATTGCAATACCTGTCGTGCGATGGGAGGACAGGGAGGAGAGGTGGAGGTGGGGAGAGGTGAGAGGTGAAGGGGAAAGAAAGAGAGCGAAGGGTGGTGAGATGCAAAGGAAAGACTTCTGTATGAGAATGACCGGGGTAGGCAACTGTGCCTGCTTGCAATGATATGCTGCTGCGAGGGAGTACACTTTATTTACTCAGCGACATGTATCACCAAAAGTAATGATGCCTAAATTCTAGATTGCTGCTTTAGATATGTTTCTCCTGTGCCTCACCGTCGCTGGTGGACATTGCACGCCGCACAACAAGCAGCTTCTGTACTTGTCCCGCCTCCTCTCTCTCCGCCGGTATCTCTCTCCTCCGAACGAAGGTGATGAGGCATGCTTAGTATGTACGTTTATTTGCCCCCTTTCTGGCTGGCAGGGCTCTGCTGGTTGCGCTGGTTTATTATCTAACTTGCGCTCACTTACTCTGTGCTGCGCTGACTCTGGGTTATGACCGTTTCTTTTCTCAGCAACCAACCCTTGCTTTGATACAGTATGCCATGCCCTTGGAGGGGTGCTTTGGACAGAGGACTGTTTCGCTTTACATACATCACTTACCCACCCGAGGACTCCTTCCCTGTACAGCTCTCCGCGGTTCATATGAAGATGGTGAGGCGCCAATAATGTGAAGTACATTAGTTGCTGCACGGTCAAGGCATGAACAGGGAGTTGTGTAGTCCTGCTGCGGGTTTAGACGAATGAAAACGCCAGAGGCCATAGGCACAATTCCTTACCTAGCTGACCTGGCGTAATGCAAGATAGAACCATCGGTCCAATTGAACGGGTTTCCCGGCCCTTCTCTGCCTTCTTCCTTATGTATGTCGGTTTCTGGTGGAAAGTTTGTAAATTTGCCCGACGCTATCTTCACAGTTTCACAATGTAAGAGTAGGGCGAGAATAATTCAGCGGAGAGGTACAGATCTGAGGACATCTCATACTTCTATATGGTTCCCTGCTGTTGGTTTTGTCGGGTAGTCAAGCAGCAAAAAGTCCAACTCTGTTTGTTGTCCAACGACGTTGGTATTTATTAAAACAGATCTAGCAACAAAAACCGAACCTCGCTTCAAATTCACTCCCACATCACTCGAGGAATTTGAACTACCGGTGGCGAATAATGCCGGTGGATATCATCTTTAATTATATCATTTCATGGCGAAGGATTCTCCTCTTGGTTCCAAGAGTTTTTCAGATCCGACGCTTCAACCCTTGCTCTCGCAAAGCTACCTTTGCAGACCAGATCTACAGTCCGATGTACTTCTAAGTTCTAAGTGGTGTGCTGCGCTGGCAAGAAGGCACCACCAGATTTCAATACAGTAGCGCAGCAGTTACCGATGCCTTCTTCCTGTGCTGAAGACGTTGCACAGCCGCAAAAAGTATTGCATGTCTGGTTTTCCTTCACTCAATTTCGCGGACTTCATCCAATGCAGTCTCCCGCATGCACCATCACCCAATCAACGCTGTACTTCAGCTTAGGTATGTACCGGTAGTGTTTACTTGATCCTTCCATTCCGAGGCATCACCAACGTCATCCACCAGCCACATGACTGAGCAGGGCCAGAGCATCATATGAGTGGCTGGGATACGGGATATGGAGTTTATCCACTTCAGGAGCTGCATGTACTTCCATGAATTCACCTATGGAGTACTATTATTCTATGGTATGACGTTTTACTTCGTGAGTGGAAGAATACACGCGGTTTCGCCCTGCTGCAAGCACTGGCGCACCTGGACATTTAGTGGCTTTCGAAGAAGTCCCACGTGCTGCGGCTCAAAATAAATTTCTTAACAGCAGCCGAGCACACAATGCTCGGTTTCTCTTCAGGTCCTCCCTGTCTGGTAAAGGAGGCTATACTGGTTCCTTTTCCTATGTACCAAGATTCTGCTTCTGATTCTGCTCCTAGTTCTGCAATCTTTGGGCAACCGCCCATCAGTCATGTCCACATATCGTGAACTTGTTACGTAGGCAACTTGAACACACCCTGTTCGTGCCCACGCGGCGAGTTCTCGATCTCCACTCTATGGATTTTGCCCGTCGAAGAGAACATTCGTAATTCGGTGCTCAAGGATGCTGGAAACTAAGCGTCGAATGAGGCATGCTGTCCAAGAGCACGGTATCGAGGCCTACAAACTCGGTAATGTTCCTAGTTTGGAGCAAGTCAACAAGTTGGTAGTATTTACAGGCCGAACCCACGGGATAACACTCCATTCTTCCTCTCTACTGTTCAAAATAAGTAATGATAACACGCCCGATCCCACGGTGTCTTCTAGGATGATGCTAATGGAACCCAGATACTACGAGTGTCTATCCCACCCCACCCAGATGACTATAATGGAATCGAATTTCAGACTGTAAGAAAGCTCTAGCTCACGAGTAGAATATTTTCCTCCAGTTTTACTCACGGAAATCCGTTCATGCCGCCGATCTACTTCTCCACTCTCCCGGGGCTTATTGCGCCAGTGATCTGTACCTACGCTTGTGCAAAGTAACAGCTAGGAAGTGGTTCATACGTTGAGAATTCACTTATACATCATCTAGACGAGTCGACTTCTTCCTAAAACGCAAAATTGGAGAATTGAAGCTTTAGTACAAGGCGATAGAATGGGGAACCATATCGAGCGTTTTCTCCCTAAGGTAGGTATGAACCATGGAACATAGTAACTGATCATGTTCCCGTGGACTTCTGGACAACTACACCGTGTATTAAGAGAGCTGGGTCGATTTACTCTAGTGCTTTGAAGCGGCCAGTCCCAAGGCAGATCTGCAGAAAGGAAGCTTGGGTCGACTCAAGGTTTACCAAAAGCTGACCTAGGCCGGACTACGCAGCTAAATATTTACAGGTCGGACAGCCCGGTATTTCGTGAATCGACCCAGATGGCTCATGCCAAGGGTGGCTTTATATGCGGTGGTGGTCTGTATGAGGCCGGCCTGCGAAACTGGATCGATCAACGCCCGGGCTGGTCATTTTGGAATACCACTGTACTCTACCATCTCCCCCCCAGAATCCTAGGCTATTAATCTCATTCCAGAAATACATGGCAAAGCAAGGTTATTAAGTCAATACAAAGCGATTATCCGGAGCAACTGCTCCTTCATGACTAGTTACACCCATGCAGGTGGCTACAGTGTCACAGGGTAGTTTACTCTTGATCTTGATGTGTGGTGTTGAACTATAGATTTGGGCGAGTTGTTTGGTTTTCTTTATATTATGGGTTTAAAAGAATTTTTAGTTTAGTCTACACTTTTCGTCGGTTGTTCATATACAGATGGTGAAGACTGTTCTTTCGTGATTCCCTAGAAGTCTAGGTACAGTGACGACAGTTATATTGCAAGAACCAGTCTTTCCAAGATCTAAAAGCAGTTATAACTGCATCAAAATGGTCGCAGTTTACAGTGGTCTAGGCGTTCTTGCATACTTATCTCTACGCATTTACGCCGATGTCGGACCGCTGTCGCGTAGCAGCGAGTGACGATGGCGTTATCTGCTAATGGCACCAACGACGCCACATAAACATTCACCCGAGGCTAACTACCTCGCTAACTGAAGGTAGATGTATCGTGGGAATCGATGGGTGCCTTCTGTATGAGAATGCATACAATATGCATAGTTTAGGTGCTTAGGCTATCGTATCTACGGCGCTCTGCATATTAACCTCTTCCAAGGAAAATCTCAACGACACGCGGACAAGATGAACTCGGTTGTTTGGGTTTCAGGACTCAACGCCTGCTAGATGAATTTCAATGGTTTTGTCTCTGAATACGGGAAGAGGTTTGCCCCGCTATGGGTCCATCCATCCATCCATGGTGGGGTTGCAGATCGCCGTCCGTGAGGGGGTTAGATATAAACAAGAGAAGTCTCGTGCAGACGTGACAATACCCGAAATAGAAAACCTCCACCGGCTTGATATGACTGATTGATGACTGCAGAACTTGCTGTTGATGTTTGCACATCTAGAGAAGGTAGCTACGCCTATCAAAACCGGTCATTCGGGTACGCCTTTAGCGTGTATGGTCGTTTTTCATTAGGATGGGGGGCTATCACGGGAATTCGCGACTCACAACAAACCCCGCGCCCGCCCCGCATTTCCAAAACAATGCGAGTACGTACCGTAGCAAAGTGATGGAGGCTGCATGCCGGTGTTTGCATATGAGTGATGGCCTTGTCAAAACCACTAGGTTTGAGGTGATGTCCTGCAGGTGAGAGAGGTAGGCAACTGCATGATCGGCCTTGAAGTTCATCCAGCAACAGCAATGCGAGAGAAAGCCAGTAGCCCCACCATCGCCGTCATCGAATGAAGAATGAATGTGGGTAAACACTTTTCGGCCGACCTGTCGGCTTATAATGAGTTTTCAAACGCTTGGTTGGATGTGTCCAAGAGTTCCAGCAATTCTATCCGGAATTCAGGTAAACATTCAGCTTTCTGGCAGGTTTGGACGAACCCTTGGACACTGGTGCCGCCACAGCAGCAGGAATTCATCTGAACATGGCTTTAAGGTGACAGCTGCTGAAAAGAATGCAGGGCCAAAAGCAACTTCGAATTCCGAGAAGATTTTTCCACCACTGACTGGCTGCTTTTGACTCATTCTTTGTGTAGTGCATCTTGCAGCGTACATACAACTGAATGCGGGCTGCAGAATCTTACTGGCGAGCGGAACTGGTGCACATACACACTGCCCGATAGGCTGTGCGTTTCTGGAAGTCCCCGGTGGCTGATACTTAGTCGTCAACAGAGAGCTTTGGGAGCCCTGATGGAATGAGAATGCACGGTCTGTCAACGCTGATATTATAAGATCCCAAGTTTCGTGCAGGAGTGACAATTGCCCAAGAAGAACTGAATATTGAGTAGTTGAAAGGGTTACATGCACAGGCGATGGAGCTAAAGATGCAGACTTGGTATCATCCCAATCGTCGCATAGCCGATGTCTCTTGTTGTGGTACAACTTCACGTGAGAGCGCGATTGTGTCAACAAACGCGTCCGCCTGTACCACCTACCCCTCACTGTCGTTGCCATATCACAAAAAGCAAAAGTGTAAAAGAAAAGTTCTAGTGGTGACCCGAAGGCCCTTGCCGGATCTATCACCTACGTTTCGTATCCAAACATTGCCAATTGAAACCGCTGAGTCTTGCTTTTGTTCAGCTGGTTATTGGCCTTGAGGCAAACAGCATCAACAGAACTGAGCCAATGAGAATTTACTATAGTAGACCCCAAAGAAAGTCCCCAAACTTGCTTGCGTGATATGATCGCGATACGGTCCGACCGATGTCGATCTTTTTTATCGATATTGCTAATCCCCTGGAGACTTTGAATTTTGGTATCCTATGAGCTGAGCGGAGAAGTATCCAATTGGACAGAGGGCTTCTAGTACCTATTTTTGGTTTCCACAAAGCGACAGAGCTCCTGAAGATCAAGCATGTTCATGTCGTGGGCAGACTGGGCTGAGACATAAAGAAGCGAGAAAACGCCATTTTCGGTGAATGGTTCTCCATAATTTTTCTTAACCCCACATGTGCAGCAACCCTCGCTCGGTATCCTTTTTTTTACCACAAGTGTGCAGGTAAATACTTAGTAGACTCCTCCTCCTTCTTTTCATTGTTCACGATAGGGGGTGTCCTAGGTAGAGTACCTACTGGCATGTCCCTTAACTAGAGATGGATTTTGACGCGCCACAGGATGGACATAGGGCAGTGGCGTCGATGTCATCGAGGGTTCGGTGACGTTTAGGTGTTTCGTGCGCGTCTGAGAGTATCTCGTACCAAGCAAGCATGGCCGCTCCCAATCATCTTCGGCGGCTACTATACTTTCCGCAATTAATTCCATTGGCAATAAAAACTACCGGTTGTACATACTCAATATTGTTGTCAATGTTTGAGGTGATGATGATTAGAAGTATTATGTAGGCATCAGATCAATAGTAACCCTACATTTCCATTGGAAGAGCTCTCTGTCTCGGTCGGGTTTTCAATATTTTGATTTAACATCGTTTGAATTAGTGAGTCCGGTTTGTGTGATTGTCGCTGCAGGGGAAGCCGGCTGAATTGTAATGTCACTCGATTTTGCAATTCAATTCTTTACAACCGCCTCCATCACAAAGAGTCCCAGAAATTGGGACGAATTACAACGGAGATGCGTCCGAAAGATATAATAGTAAATCAGCCTTGCCGGCCCATAAAATGGTAACAGATAAACCACCGGTGGTTGACAACGCAACAGGAGGTATCCAAAGTATGCAAACTAATCACCCCTCAAATCTAAGCGCCACATTGAAGATAAATTTACTTACATATTCTATCATACAGTGGCGGGTGACACTTTGCGGGAAGTTACAAGTGCGACCCATTACGACCTCACGCCGGCCAATAAGACTGGACCCTTGACATCAACAGGAAGTTGTATCATAAGGGGTGCGGGTAGAGTTGTAGAGCACGAAAGATCGTAGGCATTTCGAAGATTCACTATGGTCGCAGAACCTGACGGAAATACGTTGCCTTGTCCGTGTTCTTCTGCTGGATATACTTACCCAAGCAGCAATTCGGTGACGATTGAAGGAGAAGGAGTTGAGCAAAAGGGGGGGGACGGCAGGTGGCCTCCAAGACTAGTTTCCCCAGAGTATTTTTGCGGGTTGGCTGTTCCAGCAATTGTGACAGTATACGATAGCTTGTTTCGAAAGTTGAACTAGTTCGAATGTGGGGTTCGAGGTCACATCCTTCCTCGACACTGCTCAATACATATCGCTCCCTAGATTCACTTGATCCAGCACATCCTGCTGCTTCTCCAATCCGGTGCCATATCCCTATCTCAGTTGAAATTTAAATCCACGATTCCCTATCACACGGCAGGTTTAAGGCAGTAGAGTGGCAGTAATCAGCGGAATCACAAATATACCAATGGGCGGAGAGGGGGGTCAACATCTCCTCTCATCGACGTGTTCTCTCCGGTGCTAGCCAATCATATTCACTACCTTCCTCATACTGAGTACTTCCACGGGTACCCTTTTGTCAATTTCTTGAGTGATTGCTGCAGCCGAACTCAGGAACAGATGGGTGCTCGTTTCCCCTCTCTTGAGGGCCCTTGAGGCATCATCAGTTGCCTCCTTCCAACACTCCTCGAGGGGGAATCACCGTCTTGCAGCCAAAATCCTCGCCGCGATGAAGAGAGGAGATACTCACAAGGTACTCAAGAAGGTTATGTGTATGGGACCGTCTGTCGATATATCACTCGTCCGCCGAGGCGGAAGCGTCAATGCTTTATTGCTCTACGCCGCAAAACCAATTCTCTCATTGACACGACTATAGGCACAAAAGACCACCCGCAATGTGGTATCGGACCACAATAATGCAACATCGAGCTGTGTGAAAACGGTACTCAATGGTCCCCCAGTGTATGGGCAGCATGCCCGTTCTGCTCAATCTATTGTCGACCGTCGGCTAGCTATTCGAACCCAATACAACGCTGCAGTAGAAATCCTCACGACACACCCACGGGCATATTAGACCAGAACTGATAGTGCTGAATAGGTGGTATGATGGATTATGGGGGAAAGACGCGGGAACAGGTATCTGATTCACAGCAATGATCGGAGCTAGTATATACTTACTATAGACGCCTGCATTTAGTTGGCTATCACGGTTAATAAGAACCCTAGAGCTTACGGTTGCCCAAAGCCTGGAGATGTGGTTGTTGTCAAGCCTGCAAGTGAGGCCGGCTGTGGGGTATGTCAATGAAAGGGTCACCATGGCTGATTATGGAGAGGACTTTGTGGGTACAGTCAGACAGTAGTGGCTTGGTACTTCGAAACTTCATACCTGCTCTACTTCGCGGCAACTGGATACAGTATTTTGGCTTCACGAGAGAAATGAGGTAGTGGGATTGTGATCCCTAACCCTCACAGGAGATAAAGACTCAAATATTTATAGGTCGAGCAACAAGAATCTTCCTGTTTTGGCTTTAATTGCATTATACCAAATTGAACGTTGTCTCGCATATAATTTCATGATATAGATCAAGGTCTGGTCTTTGTGTAATCGGGTTCTAGCTATTTATCAGTATCGTTGTTCATAGAGTAGTGTTTCATCAAGGTATGGAGTGTTGTCAAAGTTGATTCCCATTGTCTCTACTTTCCCTATTTATTCACAGCTAGCGTGTCCACTGTTTGTACTAATTGTAAAGTGTCTGTCGGACTGATACGTTTATATATCACTCGACATAATTAATCACGTGACTACAGGCACTGATATTTCAACACCCTCGCCGCGGGGAAGTATTGGCTATTGCCACGGTGGATACATGAATTCCTGAGGTTGGCGTGGCGATGACCACAGTCCAGGCTGTGGAAACTACGCCAGTATTGAGGGCCAGCAGTAGTCTATGAGCTCGTCAAGGAGGTCAAGAACGGCAGCAGTAAGATCATGCATAAAGTACTCACTGGAGGGGGCAAAAAATAGCAAGAGGCTTGCGAACCCCTGCGTTCTAATGAAATTGAGATATTGGTGACACGCGGGACACGCGGGACCTAATCAAGGGTCGAATTAAGAGTGATTGTATCAAAATCGCACCTAATAAATCACAGCTTAGGTCCACTGCTCGCAAATCGAATAATAGAGTTATTGTCCTTACTGTACACCTTGTTGTGTTCATTCATATGTTATCACTCATCATTCCTGATGACACTACTTCAGGCAGTCACTTTCTGTACAGCCACTTTTGCTGGACAGTTACTTCTTGGACAGCTACTTTTGCTGGGATGTATGAGATTGCGACGGTCTATCGGAGTTTCGTTCGCAATGGTGTACTCAAGCGCTCAGCCTTTGGGAAGCTTGATTGTGGGGACGCTATGCTGGTAGGTCAGCGCTGCACCGCCTGGATGCAAACACCACCAAACAAAGATCCGAAAATGCATTGGGCATTGCGCAATTGACTTGCGCAGTTCTGAAGGGAGGCCCATCTCAGCTTGTTTCTCATGCACGCCTTGGAAAAATGATTGCATAGGAAGTGACTGTCAGAAGTTGCTGTCTGGAGCCATCGCCTTCCCTGGGCTGAATATACTTGAATAGGCCTTGCATGTGAATCTCTAGTTGTGAAAGTGATCGATTTAGTTAGCATGTATATGTCAGTTACCTCTGCCAACGTTCGGACTAAGTCGATGTATCAGGTTTCTTGCTAGAGGGAACTAAACGGATCTACATTCTCGCCCCCAGATCAATCTAACCTCACTCGAAACTTCGCATAGGAATAAACCTCCCAAGTCGACTGGTCACGAGCGTCCCAAAGTAAATACCCCAGGCCAGGTGCTCGGGCTTCGCACCCAAGCTTCCAATCCGTCGGGAATTCTGTTCAACTAATCGGATTTTAGTAATTGTCTCGAGCAGGCTATCAGGTTGATCATTGGGTGATTCCTTTGGAATAATCTGTTAGTTTATTCGGGGTATGCACGTCTAGGAATGTTATAAACCAGGCAACAAGAAAAAGGACGGTGTTGGGTTCCGTACAATTTGAATGGCTGTAGACGTTTAATAGGCACTACGAGCTCACGGTTTCACACCGATTGTACCCTACTTCAGGTCGTCTTATCCAGTAGAACACTGATTATTTGACAGTTTTTCCTCTATTGCCAGGTTTATAAGGCATCAGGACTCTCTGTAGCCAATCGGATGAGACATTTTTTAGGGACCAGTAGCCAGCATTAGCCTTCGGATCTTATTTCTGCCCACCGGCCCCTTTCAGGGAGGATTTTGGCTGAAATTTGGTTCACCGCATGCCCTTTCGGGTATGAGAGAAGTTTAGTACAATTGGCAATATCGGGAGAACTGGAAGCTGGAAAGTTTGCGCTAATATTTGATATATTTCACCTCAGTGCGACATAGCAACGGTTTTTACGTTTGATTCCATTGGTAAACAACTACCTTTCGATATGGACTGTAATTTTTTTGCGTACTTCCGTAGAACGGCTGTATGTTATGCAGTGTATAGCCACAGCATCACCAACTACAACCTCTCTAAAACCCGCGTATATGCCACCGAAACGAGCAAACGAAATGCAAACAACTCAAAATTTGGAACAAACGCCAGGTACAATACGGGATGGACGCACTTCCGCGGTATTACTAGGGTTAGGGGTTTGCGTATACAAATTTTCCTTGGATGTTCAAATGTCACCCCCCATTCGACTTTAATTATGCATCACAATCTCCGTCTTCCACAATCGCCTGTAATGCCCCTCTTCGGCTGGACGCCCTCTTAGAGGTAGCATTTACTCAAGAACCAATGTTTGCTGATTCTCCGGCCACGATAGTGCAGAGCCAAGCAATCAATAACTACCCAACACCTTCATAATAATTGCGATAGTCCAAGAAGTTGTCGATCGCTATCATTTGGACACAGTAAGATCCTAGATTTCTTCGCGATGCGCACTAAAACCCACCCCACTCACTTCTGCCTCCAATACAGGTACGTACCCCACATCCCGCATCGGATCTTTCAACCCCGCAAAGACGCCGTTCGTTTATCATGCGGTCCACATATATATAACCCATGTAGGTTCGGCTACTTTCTTGCTTTAACACCCGCCTGCATTAGTCCTCATGTACAGATACATAGGTACCTACCCAAGATAGTTTCCCATATATTTTACATACCTCTGTAAAGCCACAAAAGGTAGGATTTCTCCATGCCGCCCGCCGGCATCCGGGTCATCATCGAGTTTTGGAACAAAGGATCGATCGAGGATCCGGAAACATCGGTTCGTTTGCGCGGTTCATCGTGTTTGAGTTGAGAATGAAACGTGTGCATCAGCAGAATGCTTCTGCGTCTATGGTCCGGCTGTTTCGTCCGTCACAAATGTGAAGTGTCATGAATAAGCACTCGGTATGCCAAATCTTCAGAATCAAGCAGGCACATACTAAGTATGGCCTAAAATCTTTGCGCCCTGCAGCCTGGGTAATTTTTCATCAACTTGACGGACTTAACCATCGCTGATTGACGCTGGAACACTAGGTTTCACGAATTTGGTGAAACTATAAACGCCTAGTTAGTTATAAATAGTCTCGAGATGGGAAATTTAAACACTCACCGTCACGATTATTTAGGCTGATATTCAGGGCTGGTAGTAGTAGTAGCAGTATCATCAGTTCATCATGAGAAAATCCCGCAGCTCAAGCAACCATAACTTCCCAGTTATTTACAAAATCCGGTTGGCTGTGAGCCTGGATGGATGGATACAGTAAGTGGGTCATAGAACACGAATATATGGCTCTCCGTTGGCTGTCATCCCCACAATCCATCTCTCCCAGTGCTTCCTTTGCGCCTGCGAAACTGTTCGACCATCATCCTCCAAGTCTTCTTCCTCCCATTTCTCGTCAAGCCCCACCCCATTCCCTGTGCCATTCCCCCCGTAAATGCCTCCAGGTAGCTCCCTCCCCGTCAGCGATGACGGCCCTGCATGTACCGTCGCGGACGTAGTCGTGAAAACGTTACCGTATACAACGTCCTCGTCGTCTCCATCTAGGGATGTCGGCAAAGGGTCGTGACTGGCAGTAGTACTACTGTTACTACCTCGAGAACGCAAGCTCATCCCGTCAATATCCATACCATAATCATCGTACTCATTTTCGCTGCTGGTGTCGCTATAAGTCTCGATGTACGCCTGTTTCCGCACGTATTCCCTCTCATAGCTTATGTCATGCAGCCCTACCCATTCTATTTTTGTCGCATTCTCCTTCACTGCCATCACAACGTCTCTCCATCGGTCCCCGTCCAGCAGATAAACCTCGCTCAACCGAAATCCGTTTAATGTGTCTTTGTGCCGCTCCACAATGTCGATGATTTCGTCTGCATGGAGCATCCACGATCCAATACCTAGGACCCGCAGTTTAGGCCAGTGGAAGTCATGAAACACCTGGTGCAAAGGTAATCGCACCGGCATTCCTGGCGTGAATCGTAGGTATAAAGTTGTGAGGTTCTTGGCCGCACCGATAAATTGTCTGAACATCTCAGCCAGCGTGTCGTCGTGCCCAGTAAGGACGGTGCCAGAGGTGTCCAAGTAGCTTCGATCCGGCCGTTCGTCGAATGTGACTTCGAGGAAAGTTAGTTGGCTCCAAGTTCTGAGAGCTATTTGCCTAGACTTTGGACCGAGATTTATCAGGCTTTGAGGACTCATTGTCGGGCTGCATAAAGCGGTCACAGGCGATTTTGCGTCATAGAGCGCGATTAATAGCGTCTCAGCGGCATGTCTGCAAGCTGGTATCCATTTGCAGTCGATGAACTCCCAGTTATCGAAGCTTGATGCAAGATTACGAAGTACGATATCTTTGTGCACCATAATAGCCAGCAAATTGGCCTCCTGCAAGGAAGTAAATGCTCTCATAGCCTTTCTCAGGACATTGAGATCATAGGAGCCCCGCATCAGCTCTTGCTGCTCCCTGTATACTGAAGTATAATAGTATGGTTCCCTATCTTCAAACATGATTTGACGGATCTTATTCGAGAGACCTAATGTTTCGTCGTTTCGAAAGGAGTCGAAATCTTGTACTCCTATGAAAATTTATCAGCATCAGCTGGAAGTGTTGGTAACTTTCTCAGCCTTACCTTCTTCGTACATGTATGGCATCAAGTACACAAACTTTCTGACATGTTTTGCTAGCCTCGGATTCGCCGCCAGGCTTTCTAATCTTCCAAAGCTTTTCGCATTGAACCTCAATCCTATGCTGCGGAAAAGGTACGGGGCAGCAAGATCATTGAACCTCTTGCATACAAGCCGCAAACTGGCGTAGTGTTGTCTAGAATCTATATGATCGGGTTTGTATGGCTGCGGTCTCGCCCATGGGTTTCTCCGTGAGGTCGCCGATGGCACCTCTCGTCCGCGGGGTTCCAGTTGGTCGAGAAGTTCATTGAAAATTTCAGCGGGGAGTTCTTCCATGACTCTAGTTTGATCATGCGTAGGCCTCAGTCGAAAAGCAGGGAATGGTGAGAGAAACCGTGGATAGTGATGCTTTCAGTTCTCCGGGGTCTTTCAAATCACCGTCTCTGAATGTTCGTACGTCGAAAAGCTGACTTATGATGACGTTGTGCAAAAAACAGAGTGTCGTTGAGTTGTGGCGGACGTGCAGGAGGGACTCGTGGCCTAATATGTTTATACTGATTTTAGATACGCGCCGCTGTAGTTGGCGCATGAGGAAAGTTTGCCTCTTTTCAAGGAGGGCAGGGAATTTCCAGACCTCGTCAGTTACTGTGCCCAGCGCCACGTTGTGAGCTACGAAGTCATCATGATCGAAAGCTTGTCGTCGAACGGATACTGCAACAACCCCACAATTTGAGACAAGGCACACGGAGAAACTGGTTCCAAAGATAGGGCAGCTCAGTCCATGCAGGTCTTTTCTTATTTAAATGACCACACACACCTCCACGGCACATGACTTCAGAAGCACCAAGTTCTGCATCAGCCCAGCGGGTAGATATGCACATCGACTAACCGCTCGGGGGTATAGCCAATCCGATCTCGATCCCCCTCGCTGTGCGCGGGCGTCGACATCAATACGCGACTTTGGGTGCCCCCATAGACGATCCGAAAGAACGATCGGAAAGCTGTCCGGTCGGGGATTATGATGCTCTCCCACGAACAATGCTTCGAAGAATATTTCTTCTCCTAGCAATTCCTCTCCTTCCATCAGTCATGCGCACCCACGATGAGTTCCAAAGCATCCTGATCAATCTCGAACCACCTGGTTCGTATCCCGGAAGTTTCCCTGCCAGCGCGCGACACATCCTTTGCCCAGATTTGGAGGGTGAAAGCAAGATGTATTCAGCAAAAAGAAAAATCCCTCAGCCATCTCGAACACAAAGAATCCACACAAAAGTTGCAATTGGTCGACCTTCCGGTGACTCAAGTTTTGCTGCCATTTTTCAACAAAAGGATGGCATTCATACCACCAATTTCTGCTTTTTTACACCCAGAAGTATTAACTTCAGCGCGTACATACGATCAAGCGGAGACATCTCATGCACGATAAGCAACTATGGTAGGGGAGGACCTGGGTGATTGAGATTTGGGTCATATGTGATTGTTTCCACAGTCGATTCCGCGGGTAAGAACTTCCCTATTAAAACGAAAGCTCGCATACATATGCATAACCTTTCGTTAAGTTCGCCAGCAGAAAAGCACCTGTTACATTGTCACATTTTTCGTGGCACTGAATGCCTATTTAGTTCTCTAGAAAACAATCAGCGGATGTATAATCTTAGAGGAATAAAGAAAAAGAAATAAATAGAAAGGCGTAATTTGGATGACTTGCAAGTTATCTGCGCATGATAATGCATGGCACATACCAGGGATCAAATACGGGTGGACGGCGGATGGACGGAAGTATCTCCACATACCTAGGCACGATAATACCTAGAGACCGCCTGCCAAGTTCAAATTCAACCAAATTTCGAGGTGAATCCTGGCTCTAAACCTATACACGGCAGGTGGTGACCGCTTGTTGGCTTGGAGTGAGATGGAGTGAGGGAGAGTTTGCTTCTTTTAGAAGTGGTGAAATGTTATCAGACTTGAAGACATCGTTGACGTTGATTCGTTCAGACACCAGATATTCTGCAGCCGATGTGGTTGACACTTTTTTCTTTTTGCAAGCCATTGGACAGAGAAGGCAGGTGCTCTTTTAACCTTAAGCGTTGTCCTCGAACTTGGCCTCTAATACCGTTCATCGGATAGACAGTCCTACCCGTCCAAGGAAGTCAAAGGCAGGTCGCTAGAACACTGAACAATAAACTGTGCCTCGTGCATGTATGTATGTATGTGTGTATAATACTTTGAATGTATATATACACATCTAAATGATGTCCTTTGGAACATTCTCATTGAGAGCCTGCCAATTTGGGTCGTCTCAGATGGTTGGTTCCGTATATGCTCTGAGCTGGGCTCGGCTTCTTGAGACAAGTAAACATATACCGAATGACCGCTTTATTTCGATGTGACGGTGTCTAAAAGATCAATGCTATTAAATTGCTCGTTGTATATCTGCAGAGTTGCTCTGCTTGGTGTTATTTTCGTGCATCACGCATTGTTGTTTAAAATCATGTACCACTCGGTCATAGCGTATTTACTATCTTTTCCTTGAGCTTAGTTCTATGAGGGGCTGGTCTGATGGAACTTCTACTCCTGTAACGCATTGTAAGATTTTCTCATATAGGGTAATCATTCTAGGCTTTGTTTATTGCCCGTTACGATTCACGCGCCTCCCGTCTCGGAAAAGATCTCCCGAGGCCCTGGTTCATTGAGATCTACGGGAGGGATCATAGAAGAAACATTATTAACCGTTCTCCAGATTTCCAAACCCCGGTTGGTACCGGCCCGAGACTGAAGCGGGCTTCAACGCATTACGCATCGACAACCATTTAGTGTAGGGTGCATAGCAATTACATCTACCTAACGCATTGTATCCATTGGTGACTTTGGAATACGATAGGTAACATCTCTAAAGCTGGGTAGTGATGTTGACACGTTGGAGGCGCATGAACAATGTTAATTAGGATAAGGTGCTGTATGTTGAAATCCCGCGTGCCATGATTAGCGGCATGTATGACATGCTTTATAGTATTGAGGGCACTCCGGGCCCTACCGATGTGAAAGCTCCAGGATGAAAACTATGACGTTGTAAGCCCACTTTTCTAGTGTTGAAACAGACCTAGTGCGGCAGTGACGTCGAAGACCAGAGTCGGATAGGTTTGCCTTCAACAACAAAACACGGGATGACCGAGGTAGGAGTGCAGTTCAGCTGCAAGTATTTGGCCCACGCATAAGCCAACCTTGTCAAGGATATGCCGCCCTCGTTCGGGTATTCACATACCACTTGCAGCTGTGTCAACTATCGTGAAGCAAATTATCTGTCCCTACAAGATAATACACACCGGTCATGCCGGTAATCAGCGCTTCGTGGTCGTGCGTGAAGTATGTGAACTGAACATGAAACTGCACAGGAAGCATTCCAACTGAGGGCAATTCCAATGGATGCGTTTCCCGCGGCTTCGGCATGGAAACCCTTCCATCCCACCAAAATCATATGCCGGATTTTCCTAATCTGCTCTGGTGCAGCCTGCATCTGCACTCTGCTGCAAGTTTCGCATCAAATTTAAATCACGTGCCGCTGTTGATAGCCAATTGGTGACTTCCGGGAGGTTCCTGCTGTGTGTCACCATCGTACGACTGGCAGAAACAAATTAATCCCGAGTATTGAAGGTTTTGCGACTTCACATCGGAATAGGTCTAAAAACGGAATATATAGTCGCCCGTAAATTCAGTGCATATGCTCCAAGCACGGCCTTTGCCTTTCGAACACATGTATGTAGGTCAACACACAAGTTGTGCTGGGTTGAGATTTGGTATCGAAAGAACTGCCGCGCTTTCTTCGAAGCGGGCTGTCTAGGAACATTCCAGCGATATTAATGGAGAATATGCTGGTACAAGTGAAAATCCCTCTATTAAGTGTTATCGAGCCGGTCAAACCAGAGCGTCAAAAAATCTTTTTTAATTGAGTGCATAAAATACCTACTTAAGTAGGTAGTTGCAGTAAACCCGTACTTTTGCAGGCAGGGTCTTTCTTGGAAGGTTGATAATCGGCTGGGGATTCATGTTGTTTCCTTTCGCTAACGATTTAGCCGCAACTTCCTGGCGCTTTGATCGCGAAAAGTGATCTGGGTTGATTTGGATAACCCAACTTGTCGTACTTGAAAAATAGCCAAGTAGTCTCAATTAGACGCTCACACAAAAAGTTGCTCTTAAGAAGCGGGGGAGAGAACGTCTAATCGAGACTAACAAACGAGAAATAACACCGAGTGCCTTTCCAGACATCTTCGCATCAAATTTACAAGTTTGCCATATTCAAACAAATTTAACTCTATAGTTGAAGGAATTCCAAACTCCCAAACTCCCTAACTCCCAATCCATTCTGCCCCAAGCGGTAGTACCAGATTGAGCGTAGCCATCATGCGTACTTTGAGCTCCTATTCTGCCAACCATTTAAACTCCTCCTAATTCCTAAAGTTCGCTTGGGCCCTCGGGTTGGATGACTGTGGGTGTTCAATAGTGGCGTTATACCAATCTTGTCGCTGCGCTGGTTCGCTGATGTTGCTTCTATCTCTCCCTTCGGCTCTGGGAGGAATCCTTCGTCAAGTGGGCAGCATTCAGTATCAATCGTGCCTTCATGTCTCCCCACTACCGGCAGATCATTATTGTCTATCAACTCACAGAATGCGTTGAATGCAGGTGAACTGGGTGGCTCATATGAAACGTCGTCCCCTGGCTGTTGCTCATCAAGACTTGCCTGAAGTTGCGCGGTATGGACGCGATTCATCTTGGTTGCTTCCTGTTGATCTGAATTGACCTTGGCTTTCTTAACTCGTCTTGGTGGCGACGATGATAGAAGAACGAAATCTCCATCGGCTCTCTTTGGAATGACTGGAGCAGGCAAGAATTCCATCTGTTCCTTCAACGTCATCTCTGAAGCATTGGTGCTTTTCACAACCTCGGTGGCCGTCTTGCGTCTATTTAACCCCGTACACATGGGTAGGGGTTCGATCGGAGGAATAACTTCGGGTGGTTTCTTTGTAAAGAATCCCATCAAAGTCTCTTGACTTATAGGAAGTTTCGTCGACCTTGTTGCAGCCGTCTCTTTCGTCCTCTTTGTAGTAGCAATGGATTTGGAAATGCCCACAGTCTCAGTTACCACCCCCGAAACCGAGACTTTGCTCGTATTAATTGTGGTAGTGACACTTGAATGCATCATTTTATTATGCGCCATTCTTCTCTTTTTCAGACCCTTATCCGCTTCGCAAGTTATATCTCCTTGTTTCTGAAGTTCGGAGAAGTGAGTGCTAGCAGTGCGAAACCCAATCTTATCCACAGTCGTCACCTTGTGCCGTATACGATCTTCGGTCGTGCTGGCACCTCTTGCACTTTGGAACTGCGGCACGGTTCCATTAAACCGCCCACCGCCGTTCCTTTCATACTGATAGTCGATATCAACGTTACAAAGTCCATCTCCCTTGTCTTCTTTATTTAAGGGGTCCGTGTCCGGAATTTGGTCGTCAGAACGGGATAATATGCCGCTGCTTTCGATAATAGTCTCAATATCCATTTCTGTAGGGCACTGAGTAGAGAGGATTTGTGCTAGCGATTGCACTTTTGAGAATGAGAGATCAGAAGCCTTATTGCTCAGCAAGCGGGCGACTTTTGGCAGATCTACAAAGGACGACAGTTTTACTTTGTCAACATTCGAAGAGCGAAATGGGCATGACAAGTAAAGTAAAGCCTGGGCTCGAGTCATTGCAACATATAGCAACCGCCGTTCCTCATCGACGTCTTCGGCTCTTGAATGGGGGATTGATCCCTCGTACACTGCAGGAACAAAGACAACAGGCCATTCTAGTCCTACCACACTATTAGCATGATAAAAGATCAGGTCATGTAATGAATCTACCTTTAGCGGCATGTATAGTACTGATTGTAATCTCGACTACTTTTTCTTCGTGCTTTTCATGCTGCTTTTCATTCACAAGCGCTACGTTGGCTATGAAGCGCTCCAGCGCCGCTCTAGGGGTTCTTTGAGGGCCTAGCTGTTGCTGGATGCCCTCGATTTCTGGGAGCGCTTCATCGTCGTCATCGAATCGGACCTCCCTTGCTTGAGCTATCAACTCCTCAACATTGGCCCATCGACTGTCGAAGTCGTCAGGATACTCTTTCCTCAAATACGCGTCATACCCCAATTTCGTCAAAAGCGTTTCCACGATATCCGCCAAAGTCGTCTCTTGGCCATCATCCAATTTCTCCATTGCTTTGGCCATCAATCCAACGAAAGATTCCAATCCTCTCTCCGCTGGCTTGGCCACTTTCACTCCCCAAGTGGCATGACCGCGAACCGCTCTACATATAGAATCCCAAAAACTCTTTTTGATACCTTCCGCATGCTCCAGCAATCCCTTCACTGTGGTTTCACCAACTTTGCGGGACGGGACGTTAATAATACGCGAAAGAGCATCACTGTTTGCCGGGTTTTGGAGGACCCGAAGATAATCGACGACAACTTTGACCTCCGCCCTATCAAAAAATCTAGTACCGCCTACCATTCTATAGGCTAATCCATGTCGTGTGAGAGAAGTTTCAATATGGCGTGTCAAATTGGCTGACCGCACCAAGATCGCGATGCCATCGAGTGGGATCATCCTACCCGTAACCGCTTGAAGTCGCTTGATTTCACATACTATCCATTCCGCCTCTGATGATGCGGATGGAACTCTTCTCAAGACCGGACTTGGACCAATAGGATGTGTTGCAGTGAGTGTTTTATTAATACGCTGATTATTCTGTTGTATCACCACCAGCGCTGCTTGAAGAATACTCGCAGAACTCCGATAATTCTCCTCGAGATTAACAATTAAAGTGTCTGGGTAATGTCGATGCATACTCCGTACATTGCCAATTTCTGCCGCACGAAAGCCATAGATACTTTGATCTGGATCTCCCACAACCGTAATTCTTTGTTGTTTCGAAGCAAAGTTTCTCATAAGCTCATATTGAACTATATTGGTGTCCTGAAATTCGTCAATTAGAACTGCTTCGATATTGCCGACACACTCCGGCTTCTCTTTGAGCAATTCTAGGCAACGGAGCAGCAGATCGTCGTAATCTAAGAGGTTGGAAGATTCTAAAGTTGCGTGATAATCTTCGTAGAGCATAACAAAGTCATCGGTAGCGATATCCTTTTGTTTCTTTTGCGTTTGCTGTGTCGAGGGATTCGCTGAGTGTACTATAGGAAAGGCATTGGCCTGTGGGGAGAGGTTTCGAGCTTTAAAATGTGATATGCGTGACTGGAGCTGCTTTGGGTCTATTGATTCGGATATGCCCCGACGCTTGGTGATTCTCTGGGCACGCCAAACAATTAACTCCAGCTGCAACAATCGGAACGGTATTTATACTTTGCATATAGCCTTGCTATCTCCTGAGTCTGCAATACCCCACCCTTGCTTCAACCCAATCAAGTGGCCGTACTTGAGAAGATACCTCCTACAAATGCTGTGAAAAGTTCCCAAAAGTAATTTTTGCTCCACTCCCTCGCCCACGAGGTTTGAAAGGCGCTCCTTCATTTCGTTTGCGGCCTTGACTGTAAAGGTGGCGACAATGACATTCTGCGGGTTCAGGTTCAATGGCTCCGAGAGAAGGTAAGCTACACGTGAAGTTAACGTTCTAGTCTTCCCTGATCCAGCTATTCACGCTCTCAGTCAGCTAAAGAACCAACCCAGGTGAAATAGAAGGCGAATTACGCGGGGCGAGTATCTGAACAATTTTAGAGGGAGTTGTGACAGCAGTCCGCTGAGCGGCATTGAGTCCTCTAACAATTGGTGAATCCGGTTCTGACACTCTCTCAATATTTCGGGGAAACTCCCGTCGCAGAGCCGAAGATGACCTGTTGAATGTTAGAGAGCGGTGCTCCATTGCGTGGAGAGGCGAGGATTTTTGTCAAGAGCAGAACCATGTTGCTAGGGAAGACGCGTTGGCTTGGCTATCACATGACAATATAAACAAAGCAATATTTCGAGTGATAGAATGATGAATTTCACACCAACTTCAGGATGTCAGAGCCTTCCAAATGACTGCTTGAAGATTGAACCAAAGCCGTGATGGCACTCCCCTAGTCCGTGAATAATAATCTGGTTTATACACCACAGACCTCCGTCCTCATGTTAAACAAAGTGTCGACACCGTAGTTAGGTCCTTAACCCATCCGCAGAATGCAGTTGGACATGCTCGACTCTCCGCCCGCAAGACATCCTTGCTAACTACGAAAGCTTTTTCTGAGATGGCCTAAACTACCATAGCTGCGGTGTTGCGATGACAAAGGCTACAGGCTTCGGATACCACGAAAGCTAATTATATTCCGATATACTATAGGGAGGCGGATGCGTTTGTGGGACAAGATTCTAATACCGAAGGGAACGCACAGCAGGCGTATCTACCCTATTACGGCGTCTGGGCCGCAGTGGCAAGGGTTGAAGAGTTGTGAGGTCTCTTCGAAATTGAAGACGGTTTGTAGGACAGTGTAGGCTGCATGTGATGGGTACCTGCCTTAAGTAGTCAGGATCAGAAATAAATGGCGGATGGCTCGTCACCAGTCATTCGATATATTTGATATATGGATATGCTCGGTTCAGCGGTACCACCTAAGATAGAAGAAAGTGAGCGGGGGGTTTCAGCGCTTGGTATCGCAATCGAAGGAACCAACTTCGTCACCTGTGTACAAAAAATACCTATTTAACAATCAGTCGTAGATCATGACTCTGAGTATACAAGAGAAGCGCATATGCCGCCGGCTTGAATAAAATACAAAAAACACACGCCACCCGGTGAAAACTATAGTCCGAATGCCTTAGCCACAATTACAGATGTGCCAGCACTCATGACTACTTTGTTATGTCCTCCCCATTTGACAAGCCACTGGCTTATTCTCCTCCCGCTGCTCTTTCCTTCTGGCCATAGAGCAAGCGTGCTCTCATCGCCGTACGTCTTCACTACTCTCTCTTCTAACGCTTGCGCAATAGTCAGAGGCTCGCCGCCGCCTATCAACACCGCCGCATTCGCAGCATGCACAAATAATGTATCACAATGGCGCCACGGAATCTCAAAATCATTCTTGGCATGAATCAAGATCAGATTGAGGTTCGGCGAGTGTTTGACAAGCGATCCGATGCGGACAGTTGTGTTCCAGGACTCAAGAACATATTTTACAAGGAACTCCTGTAACTTGGGGTATCCCCTCAGCGGCGAGAGGATGGGAATGTATCCCCCAATGCGGTAGGTCTGGAGTAGCTCCTTGAGATTGGAGAACCCTGCGATGAGAATGACGGCGGCCAACTCCTCCGACGGGGATTGTATAGCGAGGAACTCGGCGACGCCAATAGTTACTCCTGTGCCGAGGGATTGCCCAACAAGTGCGATACGGGAAGGTGGAATCCCGAGTTTGTCAACCGCGAAACGGAATGCGGCGACACCATCCTTGATGACGCCGTCTTCGGAGGGTGTGCCGGAGGAGAGGCCAAAGCCACGATAGTCAATGGAGAGGATATGGATTTTAGAAGGGTGGGCAGCGGAGAGGGAGCGGAGGTAGATAGGGCGGACGCCTGCTCCAACGGTTCCGGCGTTACCGTGGACTGTCACATGTTAGTACTGCGTCACGGTAGAGGAGGTAGAGGCACACAGTGGATAATCAGTCTAGCTTCTGGGTCTTTCATTAAGAGCTGGAGGTTCTTGGTCTTAGTAGGCTCTGCTACCAGGCCGGTTTCCTGCTCCACAAGCTCTTCACGGTGTTTCATGTATGCACCAAGAGGAAGGACATGCCAGGCGAAGATGGATTCGCCGTCGGAGGTGTTGAGATAAAAGGACGTGACTTGGTTCTTTGCAAAGCCGAATTGCTCTGGTTTTGTGAGGTCTTGTCGCCATGTTAATTGGAGCTTTTGCATGTATATTGCACTGTGGATATAGTTAGTCAGACATCAGTGATCATGATGAGCTAGGTGGTATATACTTATTCTGGATGACTGGGAACGTGAGGAGACCCAGACTGATGAAGTAAAACAGGCCGAGGAATGTAAGCGAGTAATACGCTTTCATGAAGATGGGGATGAACGCCATCGTGAGTTCGCGGAAGTGGAGACAATGTAGATGGCAATGGTTGTCTTATCACAGTTCATGCACGGTGAATCCCGCGTCAGCTCGATCTTGAGCCTCAGATCAGCAACGCTTGCTTCATCCTTGCTGATATCAAAGATACCCGCTAGCTAGCTAAGCTCCTTGAAGATTTGGAGTATGAGAAGAGCGCAATTAGGTGGTTGTTCTGGAGTATTAGGAATGACTTAACGGGAGCTGTTTCACTTGCTTGGAGGGGCATGATTTATAATATCTCTCGGTTCGTAAACATTTGCCTGTGAGGCAGTCACGATCAACTCGCTCTTTTGGCTCCATTGTCTAGCTCTGGTAAACGGCACCTTACTTTGAGGAGCACACTCTGGATCTTCTTGTACGTGTGTTTAATTCTCAACCTTGATACGAAAGGTAGCTTTCTTGTACCATTTCAGCAATTCTTGCTGGACAGTATCACTCGTGACAATCTGTTGGTGAGAACACTCTCAGCAAGCCGTTCCTGCATCTCAACGGACTTGACTTGAATGGTCACACCAGTAACGGGTTTCCTTGACGGAGACATTCCAAAGTAAGAAATATTAGAACATGAACAAGCAGGGATTAGTAGCTAGGGGGTTATCACTAGCCTTGACTTGGAAGCCAGCGTTGTCATCGAGATGCTCGGTGGACTTGACTTCAGTATGAAACGCGCGCCAAGCAGTGTCAAGGCATCTCTCCGGCACCCGCACCAGCCCCAGCTCCATCCTCATCCCCTCCCCGCCACTCAAATAGCCCACCTCGTACCCGTGATTCACTCCGCTGCTCTTTAACTTCCTGAAAGTCCTCTCTTCATCGTTCGTTCCTACTCCTTCTTGTGCGAAGATCCACCTGCCCGTCACCGCTTACGACACTACGTCACTTACAGATACGTTTCGAGAGCTTATCTGCTCAGCGTCTGACACTGCTGCGTACGGCAGCAATGTTACGCTCTCTTAGCGTCTTGGTCCTTCTCGCGACATCCTTGACTGGGACGACGGTATCAGCGCGAAATACATCAGCGACTTCTCCTAATCATGATCTTTTAAAGTCACAATATGCTTGGAGCTTGGATGATCGGCCGAAGGACTGCCCACCATGGTGCGTACATCAAGCGCGCTCCTCTGGAGCTTATACGAGCTATTGAGACCTTTTGAAGGGTCCAGTTGTCACGTACTGATGCATGATGGGCCCATAGCTTCAACTGCCTGTTACCTGCCTTCCACTGCACTCAGTTTGCCCAGTGCAGCTCGTCGAATGGCAAGTGCGAGTGTCCTCCGGGATTTGCGGGCGATGACTGTCTACAACCACGTGGGTTCTCCCAACCGAAACCGAAAAGGTAACAAGGGCTGATGGTATCAGTGTGTGGCTCTTTGGCAGCTGGAGTTCATCGGCCGGCAAAGGGTGAGGAGCCTTGCGAGTGCGACGAAGGATGGAGAGGGATAAACTGCAATGGTTAGTGCTGCAGCGCTGGTTTGTGTGCGGCCGTGCGATGCTAATCAAGTGACGTAGTTTGCAAAACGGACGAATCTTGCAGTGCGCTTATGCCCAATGGGCAAGGTATGGATGGAGTTTGCTATAAGCAAGGACTCACTGTCAAGGAGAACTTTCAACAGTGCGATGTGACGAGTAAGTTCTACTGGTGGGCCAACGTAGTAGCGCTAATAGGGCCGGGCAGATCGGAAGATCCTTGAGATGTTGAAGCGAAATCCGCAGGTCACTTTCGCTTGCAACAAAGACCATGCCGAGTGCACCTTTCAATGTACGGGCCTATTGTAGTCAGTGAAATTACTAGCTGACTGGTTTTAGTCTGGGTCGATCAACGGGAATCGTTCTATTGCAATCTGGAGGAGTGTAGTTGGGACCTCGAAGCTTCACATGACAAGAATATCACCAGTTACGGCTGTAAGAAGGTGGGATGCGAATGTGTCCCTGGTCGGACTTTGTGCGGTGAGGGTGGCACCATCGATTTGAGCGAATTCCTTCAGGTTGAAATCAAGGGCCCGGCGACATTCCAGTGCGACTCTTCAAAGCCCAACGATCAGTGCTTCTTCTCGGAACCCAACATGAACAATATCATCACATCTATTTTCGGCGATGAGACAATTCTCCTCAACTGCGATTCCGGCGAGTGTTTGCATAAGTCGGAGGTTCCTGGCTATCAACGTCCCGTCAAGACTATCAACAAGCCATTGATTGCTGGTGTTATTGCCAGCTGTGCTCTTTTTGTAGTCATTGTGGTTTTGGGACTGTGGTGGATGGGCAGACGGGCGAGCCAGAAGCGAGGATTGGGCCCAATCTATCTCCCGGATGACGATGACGAAGCTATAAAACTTCTGACCGAACACAAGCCCGCGACACTGCACTTCTGCAATGTCTCTTATCAACTGAATGGAAAGAAAATTCTAGAGGGTGTGCAGGGAACTGTCAGTCCGGGACAAGTAATGAGTATCATGGGTCCCTCTGGTGCTGGGAAAACAACTTTCTTGGATATTCTGGCTAGGAAAAATAAGCGGGGACAGGTTAACGGACAGTTCTTTGTCAACGGAGCCAAGGTTACAGATGATGAATACAAGGAAATTATCGGATTCGTTGATCAAGAAGACACCATGATGCCGACACTCACGGTTTACGAGACGATTCTGAACTCTGCACTTCTTCGACTTCCTCGAGACATGAATTTCCAAGCAAAGAACCGAAGGGTCATGGAAGTTATGGGTCAACTTGGAATCACAGCTATCAAAGATCAGCTCATTGGCACGTCTGAAGACAATGGCGTCCGTGGAATTTCGGGTGGTGAGAAGCGAAGAGTTGGTATCGCTTGCGAACTTGTCACTAGCCCCAGCATTCTCTTCCTTGACGAACCTACAAGTGGATTGGATTCTTTCAACGCATACAACGTTATTGAGTGCTTAGTTAACTTGGCAAAGAATTATCGACGAACGGTCATTTTCACCATCCATCAACCAAAGAGTAACATTGTTGCGTTGTTTGATCAGCTGGTTCTATTGGCAAAGGGAAGATGTGTTTACTCCGGACCTTTTGATCGCTGTCAGGGATACTTTGATGAGCAGGGTTATCCATGCCCGCCCGGATTCAATATTGCGGATTATCTGGTTGACCTTACAATGCATGCTGAGCAACGAAGAGCACGGCCTGTAAATGATCATGAAATCCCCGAGGGCGAGAGTTCGTCGTCAGCAATGGCTCGAGATAGTCATGATGAAACTGCTAGACCCCATCCCCGCAAGAGGGGATCGTCCATTCGCGATACACAAGCACAACGATTGTTCACTAGGAAGAGGTCCAATCACAGCCTAGGCCCCGGTATTAGTGAGGACGGACTTATGCTATCTGATGATTTGGAGCCGCGCCGTAGCCTGGAAGAAAGTGCTGAGACGGATGCATTGTTGCTTCCTCAACCTCAGCGCGAAGACATGACGGACCTCGATGTATTGATTGAATCCTACAAAACCTCCGTTGTTGCAAGGGAGATTCAGGAGGAAATCGAGGCTGCAGCTTCACCAACTCCCAACGGTAATGCTGGTGGTAGCGCGAATGGCCAAGTCGGACTTGGTGGAGAAGGGAAAGGCTTCCGTCGGCTGGGATGGCTCGGGCAATTCACAATTCTTTCGCAGCGCACCTGGAAGAACCTTTATCGCAATCCAATGCTGATGCTGGCGCATTACGCTGTCTCGATTGTCCTTGGTGTCCTCTGTGGGTACCTTTTCTTTGGCATCAAAGATGATATCTCAGGTTTTCAAAACCGAATGGGGCTCTTCTTTTTCGTCCTCGCACTTTTTGGCTTTTCCACCCTCACCTCTCTCAACGTCTTTGCACAGGAGCGTACTTTGTTCCTTCGAGAGCGCGCAAACGGGTACTATTCGCCTATTACCTACTTCACGGCCAAGGTCCTCTTCGATATTGTTCCCCTCCGCATCATCCCTCCCATCATCATGGGGATGATCCTCTACCCCATGGTCGGTTTGGTTAGCGAATGGCCCGAATTCTTGAAGTTTGTACTGGTCCTAGTTCTCTTTAACCTCGCTGCCAGTGCAATTTGCCTATTCATCGGCATCATATGCAAGGATAATAGCCTCGGCAACCTCATCGGATCGTTAGTGATGCTCTTCTCGCTGCTGCTGGCTGGGTTGTTGTTGAATCACAATTCGATTCCGCCAGGGGCACGGTGGCTGCAGAAGTTATCGATCTTCCATTATGGGTTTGAGGCGATGATCGTTAACGAAGTGAGATATCTGTCACTGGTTGAACACAAGTAAGATTCCTCCCCCGCGGGCGAAAACCGAAGGGCGATGCTGATAGAACGCAGATTCGGCCTCGATATTGAGGTCCCTGGCGCCACGATCCTTTACACGTTTGGCTTTGACAGTTTGGCGTTCTGGAATGATGTTCTGGGACTCGGCGTATTTGCGGCCAGTTTTGTCGTGTTGTCATACTTGGCGATGCATATTTTGTTGGTGGAGAAGAGGTAGTTGAGATGAGGATAGAACTAGAATTGGATGAAAGAGAGGGAACGTGCAGGAAGTAGACGATGGACTGATAAGGCTATGGTTATCTCTCACTTTACTTCGGTTTGTGCATATTTAGCAAGTTGGTTCTGCTTTTTTATATTATTTTGGATTGAAAGATAGCACGAACACGCACGCCGCTATGAATTTGGATGGGTTGGGAGTGGGGAAGAGCTAATATGGATTGATTACTAGTTACCAGGTATGTATTCGTGCTGTAGGCTAGCTTTTTGGGTATATCTGAGCTCGTGTTTGATAAATATGGCCCTCCAAAGGTGGATTGTGCGGATTTCGAATTCTCATATTACATACTTGTAAGGCTGTGAAATTTCACAGATGGTTCGAATCAGTTCAAACCTCCCTTCAACTTTTATGAATAATCTCATCCCAAATTCACTTCGCACGGTATAACGTACAGCCCAATTCCAATCCGAAGTCATATCCTACATTGTACCCCCTTACTACTCTCCTCTCCCCATCTAATCCCAATATTTGATTAGACAGTCCAGCCCCGCACTCGCAACTTTACTCGTCTCCTGCGGATGCCACTGCGCCGCGACAACAGGGCCATCACTCGCCTGGAATTTGTGATATAGCTTACAGCTCTTCCAGTCCCAAAAGCACAGCCATCCTCCGCTGTCGCCTGACATCAAGAACTGTCCGTCAGGACTGATATCCACATCTATCGCGTACCCGGCATTATTGTGACCTCTAAACGCCTTCTTCCTATTCTGGCGGAACTTGTCGGTGGCCGCGTACACAACGACTTGGTTATCGCCGCTCTGGTACGCAACGTATTTTCCACTTGGATGAGCTGCCGCCCGCACCATCGAGTACATGTACGGTTCGGCAATGAACTTGATGGGGACTGGGATTCCGTATTCCCATGCACGAAGGGATTTGTCGTCTGAGGTGGTGATGAACCGTCGGTCCTCGTCGACGAAGGTGATGGTGTTGACGGGCCCCAGATGGTGGTCGTATTCTTGCACCAGTTCTCCCGAGCGCGTGTCGAATTGTACGATTTTCTTGTCGGACATACCGGCGAGGAACCCGTGCGGTTTTGAAGGGTTGAAGCGGATCACGTGTGGAATCTTGCCAGTTGTAAAGCGGTTTATGCATTGCCCGGTTTCTGTGTCCCAGAGCTTCATGTACCGGTCGTACGAGGCGGAGAGGAAGCCTTGCCCACTGGGGTTAAAGGAGATGTCGGTTACTGCTTTTGAGTGACCGTTGTAGGTACGCAGCAGCTCGCGTTGGTGGTAGACGTCCCAGATCTGCACTGGTTAGTATGTAGTGACAGGTGGGAGGAAGTGAAGAGAACCAACCTTCACCTTGGAGTCACTGGCAGAAGATAATAGCAGATGACCCGACTTGGGAAAGAACCGTAACGCAGTAATCGGCTTCGTATGTCCCTTCCACGTATGCACCAGCTTCTTTGGAATATAATTTGTCTGTGTGCCTGGTTCCTTCTTGAGGTCGATATCGAGATCCTGTGGAATATGCATATACGTCCTCCCCATGTAATCGTGCATTTCGCTACCATGGAACTCGGTCGTTTCCTTCCCCACACCACCGGTATTGACGTCGAGATATTCCCTCCCAGCCTTATCGATGATAGGATTCGACACTGGCGCTACGACCTCCTCTTCCTCAGATTCATACTCTTCGCCCTCCTCATCATTTCTCAACGCCATCGCCGCCTCATTATACCTTGCCCAGGGACCCAAATACGCACCCTCCCCATCAATAATCGCCGCATCCCCCTTCTTTTGCCGTTTCCGCCGTATCGTCTCCGTCTCCTTCTTGCTCGGCCTCAGTTGCACCACATCCTTCCCCTCATGTAATACGACAGCATTCTGATCGCCCACGAACCCCTCACCGACCGCTGCGTACCCGAGCGAGTTGAAAGTGCGGTGCTGGGCGCGAAAGGTGGCATCACTGATCCCGCTCTGCTCCGCGTATCCCGTCGGCACGTTTTTGCGCTTTCGTGCTGCGGCGTCCGTACCGAGGAAGGGGTTCTGAGGGCCGGCTTCTGGTGCGGAAAGCTGCTCGTATGTCATGTTGTGTGTAATGCGGGTGTCGGTGGGCCTGATGAGGGATTGCCGTATCTGCATAGGATCTTCGAGGGAGACATCAGGGGCAGCAGTAATTTTGTGGGAGGGAACGGACGATGGTGGAGAGTCGTCATCATCGCTAGAGGGGTAGTCGACAAGACCCATGGTTATGGTGTGGGTTGTGCTGCGGTGGAGTTGAGATTTTGTTAAGTGATCAGAACCAAAAGAGCTGTGCCACAGAGCTCTTCACCAGTTTGAGCCTCACGAATATAACGCGAGTGATGCATTGTAATTAACAGTGTCGAACTTCCCGCGTGCATGAACGAGGAAGATACTACAAATTAATCAAAATAAGACCAAAGAAAACATTTAAGCAGATAAGAGGGCCAAAACCAAGCTACTCTGTCAGACTAAAATCAAGCCTGCTGTCGCGAATCTAAAGAACCACAAAGAGGAGAGAAACCACGTCTTCTCAACAATTTCCAAATCATAATGCTTTCACAACTCAAACGAATAGTCAGTCAATATATACAACATAGTAGCAGTCCTTATACGCATTGTTAGTTATTAACTGCATCTGTGAATTTATCACTCACCATTGGCTATGCGGGCGGTTCTCTGGAGTGTTCTTCGATCAATCGGACTTTATCATCATTATCCCCATCTCTAGCTAAGTCCAAAGCAGTCTTTCCATTAATATCCTTGATATACACGTCCGCGCCTTTTTGCGATAGAAGGCTTATTTTCGCTAATGAATCCTCGATAGATCCTTCAGCCGCTATATGCAGGGCTGTCTTGCCATCGTTGTTCGTCACATTCACGTCGGTGGTGCTACTGTCTAGTAATATCTGAGGGGTTTGTGTCTCGCTATATTCAATAGCTAAATGTAAAGCCGTGTACCCATTGTTCTTCTGGAGATTTGGATCCAGCTCTCTATCTAACAGGAGGTTGATGATCTCTGGATAACATGTGTTGTAGGATATCCAATGTAAAGCATTGTGTCCAGATCCGTCTGCAATGTTCGGGTCGGCACGATTCTCAAGCAGCTCACGGATGAGCGGCACATTTCCTACAGAAGCAGCGGTATGCAGAGGATTACGGGTGTCCAAACACTGCGCATTTGGGTTGGCACCGTTCCCGAGAAGCGTCTGAGTGTTTTCGAACAAATTCATCCGGACAGCTATTTGCAACGGCGTAAGTCCGCTATCAGTCTTTGAGTCCACGTCCGCACCCGCCTTCAAGGTGAGGATAATAACCTCCGGAGGACATTCACGGCTGGCTAATTGATGTATCGTGGTTTCCCCGTTGTATTTGATATAGATGTCGGCGCCTCTCTCAATTAGTATCTTAGCTGCCTCCCAACGAGCAAGTTCTATGGCTAGATTCAATGGCGTCCGTCCCGACCCATCTGTCAAATTTAGTTTTGCACCGTTATTGAAAAGAAGATGGATGGTCTGCGAGGTGTGATTTGCATCTTGTGGTGTTGCCAGGCACGAGATCACAGCCCAGTGGAGTGGTGTCCTTTGACAATTATCCAGCGAGTCAATCCTCGCACCTGTGATGGCTAGCGACTGTATTATGCTGTGATGGCCCATCTTTGCTGCAAGATGCAGTGGTTGTATACCATCCACCCCCCTTGCACCCACCTCTGCACCATAGCTCGTTAGTAACCCCATGACATGATACCTATCAAACAATGCGGCATAATGTAAAGGTGACCGTCCAGCTATGTCTCTACTATTTGGGTTGGCCCCTCCTCTTACTCCCAGGATTTCGACATCGAGCCAGTCGTCGAAGATTGCTACGTAATGCAAAGGCGTCAAACCGAGTATATCTGGAGCATCCACATATCGTTTCATGACATCTAGGTCCCACATACTCTTTTCGATTATTGCCTGATGCAATGGAGTATGTCTGAAGATGGCGGACCGGTATCTTCCTGGACTCACAATTCCACTGCCAGAATGCTCCCTTATTTCTTCTGAATTGGAATCGCCGGTACTACTTAGGATGTGCCCAAATAGCTTTTTGTACTCCTCGTCATGAGGCCGTAAACTGTATAAATACTGAATTCCGACCAAAATCTCTCTTTTGCCAGGTTTCTTCAACTGATCACTACACCATCTTAACACCTGCTCTTGATAGTCTAACTCGTACTCTAGCCCCAGCGCGGATCTCGAGAACTCCACCACTACAGCGAGAGCTTTCACAGCGAAGCGATCTTCTAAGTCCATCCATATGACGAGATCAATCAATCGTTCGTATGGTGCTGTCATAGCGAACCAAACGCGACGCAAGGGTGCATCTTGCAGATGATACCTTTCTCGGAATAAGTTAACCACGACCTCACCGGGCAACTTATCTGTGCAGCTCAATGGTGGAATGATGCACATATAAGCTTCCTCTCGATTTGCAAGACCATTGCGTTCTATTCCGTGAACTATTTCCGACAATGTTGTGTTCTCGAGCTTGGCATAGTTCCAGACATCGTGCAAGTGTGTGGTGCCACTTTTATCACTCGTGTTCCGACTATCGAGCATCCAACTAGGTACGCTCTCTGCAATTGCCCACATGAAAGATGCGAATATATGCTGAGCGAGCGGAACTTCCGTGGGTGCTTCAGAGGTGATTATGAGTGGCAGCTGAATAATTTGATGATCTAGGACTCTTCGTTAGATTGCTTTACTGTATTTTCAGAATTCCAACACGGCGTACCATTGGGGTCCTCAGAATCCAAGCCCAAATATCCAACCGTTAATTGGCTGTCGTTCCCGCCGGTAGGCAAACTCTCCACAGATTGCCTGTCGCTTTTTGGCAGATTCGTTTCTATTCTGTTGCAAACGTCTCTACCGATCCACCAATCCAAATCTCTCCTCAAAGCCTTCGTATCTGGACCCAATATGCGGCAGGTTTTACTTCGTATCGCATCACTCCCTTCTCTTAGCCAGTCCTTCCTTGTCTCCTCTCTCTGGGATCGTTTTGCCAAACCTTTTTGCGTGACTGATCACCCTTAAGATGAAACATCCACAGAGACAGTATAGCCTCTATCTCTGTGGAATTTGCTTTCCACACCCCATCATCGTTGGTAACCTCTAGATATAAGATCTCGTCACCCTCTTCTGTTCGGATTTTTAAGACCCAAACAAACCTTCTTGATATAGATGGTAGCTCATTAAAGCCTTCAAAGGTGGGTTTAGTAGGCTCAGCAGATTCAAATTCAACGGGTTCCTCGGGTTCATCGGATCGATCCGAACTGTCTTCCGAGACATCTTCACCCGAACTATTTTCGTTATTACCTCGAGATGTCACGTTGGTTCCTAAACTGGAGCTAAAAAACTTGTTCATTACAAGTTCAATGGAAGCAGAGACCGATACGGCGGCCTCTGGAACTAGTCCAGGCCACCTCACCAACTCCCCGAGACGCTGTCGAACCAGAACTGCCTTATGTCCTGCTGTTGGCGCTGGGATTGGTCCAATAAACCACGACCCTCGGCTGGTGTTGATACCTGTTATGACTTCCCAAGATTCACCGTCCAGTGGCGGTGCTTGAACGTATGGTCTTGTCCCGCTCAGTAAACTTCTTGGTTGTCTATCATTTGGTGCTTGGCCGCCTTGGTGAACTTTGTCAGTCATTTGAAAGGGTTTGGAAGTGTTGCAATTGGGCTGGATTGGATCGGAAACCGGAGGGTATAATGTGTCGTCTGCCAACCAGAAGTCTCCGCCCTTTGCAAGCCGAAGGGCTAGCTGATCCATTTCGTGGTCGTCGAGCATCTGTTTTGCAGCGGGACGCGCAATGAGCCCGCGACGAATCCACGCTCTTAGGAGTGTCATGATAGCAGTTGCAGCGAGCTGTGTGACCGAGGAAGTCCAATTGAGCCCGCGCAAACCCTGAAATTGGAAAACAAACCCCACTAGCCCCGTAACTGTCCCTAGTAAAGTAAAGGTATTTGTGTAGCTGGAGGATATCTTCTGCATCCATCCCGGAGCAGTGGCTTCCAGGTCGTTACCGGACCGTCGAGACGTTAGAATTTGCTCGGATTCATCCCTCGGAGACAGCACGAAAGAATTAAATGTCTGATCGCCACAGATATGGCTCTTTTGTAGCCAGATGCAACGCGCCTTCAGTTTCTTTTCCCCCAGAACGCCGGAGGGCGCTTTTGCTGATACAATCTCCCCGCCATTGTCCGATAAATCTGCCTGTACCTGTTCCTGAGAGCTTGAATCTTTACAGTAGCTCTGTCCTGCAACCCATCTAGTCTATTTAGTACTTCTCTCAATAACCATTGAACACATAATCACCCCCCAAACAAGGATTATCGTCCCAAGAGCAAACAGTACAAATGCGTAGGTGCGCACTGGCTCGCCATTCTTTCGAAAATTTTCATTCCACTGTGGATAGTAAACTGTTAAGCCTGAAAACGCCAGGACTCCAAACTGCAACAAGATTCCACAGGCCGCAGCAAAATAGAGCTCCTCAATCTTGCTCCCCCCGTGGAGATTAAGAGATACATTTGGGGCGGATTCCGGTTTATCGGTCCCCTCCATACTCGAAGATGTGTCCAATTCAAGTTGCTTGCCTCCTTGCTCCTCGTCGTTCTTGGACGGTGTGTTCCGCCACCACGGCACAAGGGAGTAAATGCGACTCCTTATAGGACCGAAAATGGAAACCAAACGAGATCGAACTGGATCACGGAACTCTGGGGTAAACGTCAGAGACGCCTGAGATGGTATCAGGATGTACACATACCTTCTTGTCTAACGAAACCCATTTCTTCTGCAATTTCTAAAGTGTATAAGCCAAACTCACGTTCGTTGTAGCACTCCCTGAGATATAACAGCTGTTTAATTTATAGCTTTCCAATCGTCCTTACAGTGAGAGTCCATTCCACAGTTCTCCGACTGAGTCAACATTAGCATACCATCATAGTACCATTCTACTAAAAGGAACTCTAACCCTCATGCGATGTAGAAGGCATAAGTTCGATCTCTGCGGCTGCAAGGTTCTCTCGAGCCCTTCCAACCACGCTTCTCAACCACGACGGACCGCCTATTCGTATGGCAGCCACTATAGCCGTCAGGATTCCAAGAGGAGCCATAGCAAAGATGATGTGATCTAAGTAAACAAAGCTCTCTGATAGATATTGCTTTGCAAATTGCTCTCCAAACAGGGCAAGTAGCCTAATATCTCGAGTCAATCTCGGACATTAATGTTCGGGGCAACGAAATAGGCGACTGTATAGGGCAAGATCTGAAAATAGATTATTCTGCCAAAACCAAGCTGTCAGTTTTTCATTCGGGATCCATATGGGAGGCTACCTATAGTTGCATCATCTCCACTGTCAGCCGCTACCCCCGACCCCGCGACGATGGCCAGAGCAACCGTTTTCCAGCCCACGACGAAGTTACTAGAAATTGAGGCCCAATTTGAGAACGCATTTTGTGCAGCAAAGGGTGGTCAAAGAGTTAAGGGATGTAGTCTATGGTGGAAGTATGTGGTATGGAGTAATTCATCTTATGGACGATGTGAGCTGACACTAACCGCACTGGACATTGAGACGAACCTATGAGTTTCTTTCGTGACAAGCTGCATGAGCATTACATTGAAAATTGAACCAATCGTACTTCATTGGAGCGCCACACATTTACGTGATTCTTCATGTTATTTTCGGTCTATGAATGATTGATCGTGATTTTGTGCAGGGTGCAAAAACTACAGGGTTCATCCATTTGCACACATAGATAGAATCGACCTACGTCTAAGTACGCAACAATATGCAGATGTACGCTAGCATACGTGAATATAGACATGTCTGATTGCCCATCTTCCTCGAGCTTTCGACAAAAACAAACCAAAGGAATAAAATAAAACTCGTTGTCTATAGAAACTATTCCACCTACCCCGCCCTCTATTCGCATCCTTATCCAATGTGCAGGTATCAAATTCTCTCCATCCTACAACTTCGGCTTCGGAGACACCGTCCCACTCACTGTACTATCTTGCCCTTCACTCCCTTCCCTCCCATCTTTAAGCCTCAATATCCCCTCCTGCAAACAACTTGCCAACAGCGTCCCATCCTTAGTCCAAATATTCATTCTAACCAAACCACGCTCCTCGCCAGACCACGGACTAACCATCTCCACCAGCAACCAGTCGTCAAGCCGTGTCTTCTCCCCCGCGTGTAAATGTATCGTATGATCCAGACTCACCATCATCCCCATCCTCTCAATTTTGCCCGCGGGGTTGACCCTTCCCACCGTTCCCAGGAACCAGGAATCCGATAAATATGCGAGCGCAGGATTATTAAACAGTGGATTCGCAATGGGGGCCTTGGAGCGTACCCAGTGGCGCGAGACCTTTCTCGCCGGCTGGACTGCGGTCAGCGGGAGCGCCGGGTCAGTAGTACCAGGCTCAAGGATCGAAAGTCCCACATGGCGTCGCTCAAACTGGTCTTGAGCGGCGCGGGTCCTTGAAACCTCCGCTTCATCCTCAGCGATACGCCTGGACTTTAACAACCGGTCGATAAGCGCGAGCTCACTCTCGCACTGCTCCGGAGCAAGAATGTTGGTTGCAAGCACCGGCTCATGTCTAACAACATTCCTCTCCGCCCCTGCTTCCCCACCATCGTCTGAACATTTTGTGCTGAGTGGGATTGTGAATGAGCACGTGGTCGTGAATATCACGTTGCCGCGTTGCCGTGCCTGCACGGTCCTGGTGTGGAAGCTTCGACCTTCGCGCACGATGTCGACATAGTAGATTATTGGGCGCCGGAAATCCCCGTTCAGAATGAAGTAGCAGTGCATACTGTGCACCGTGAACTTTTCTGGTACTGTGAGTTGTGCGGCCAACAGGCTCTGCGCGATCACCGAGCCGCCGAAGATACCGCGTGCGCCGAAGGGCTGCCATTGTGGGCGGGTGTTTGTGAAGACGTTGGGGCCGAGCTCAGAGAGGGGAGTGATGTCGATGGCGTTTTCGATCGGTGAGACATTGGGGTTGTCGGGTGGCGGGGGTTTGACGGTGGAGAAGGAAGTGCGAGAGGATCTGAGGTGGGCTGAAGACATGATAGTGATGATGGGACGGCAAAGCTGGGAAAAATCTAAGCTGCAAGAGGTAAGGAAAGATGTTTTTGATACAGCTCTACGGCAGAAAAGTTGGAAGCTCATGTCGTGTACACGACTCGATGGGCCGAGCCGAGGTATGGATCTCGGCACATACAGGTTTGTTACTAATGGAGGGCGGTAAACCTGCTCGGCGGCATTTCGAACCAATATATGCAATTGGCTGAAGCATACTCGAACCAGAAATTCTAAGTGGATTATCTCCTACCAAGCAAGTCCAATGTGCTATGCCCTACGTTCACACCGTTCTTCTAGCTTGTTTTTACTGCAGCTTTCAAGCTGGAGATATTCGATGCGTAACCTAAAACTTTAATCCTCAACCACGGTTGAAGCACATTGGGTTTTTAAAACAGAGTATGGATTTATATTTAGAAAACCCTGGGTGATGATCCCTCCAAATTCTCGGGTCTCTACTCCATGACGTTACTACTCGAGAGGCATTCCAATATTAACCCTATTCCACCTCACGACCTCTAGACAAGAGCTATTTATACATGCCCCAAAATGGGAATTCATCACATGGACAGCCTTTTGTTGCATAGAGGGACAGACGGGCTGGATAATGGGGCATTTAGCCAAAATGCCGATCGGAAGTGATCAACAATTGGAAAATTATTCACTGGTCATGATGTGTAAGTTGTCTCAGTGGCCCGTCCGCCCCTCAATCACGGAAGAAAATCCAATTTTGAATAGACGAATATCTCCATCATGAACATAAGGCCACAAGGCTGTAACCATTCCCTCCCTAGCAAATAACTACCAAGTGATCGATGTGCTGGGTGGAAGTGACATAGATCCCCAAGGGGAACCTATGCATCTGATTGAGTATCATCAATTCCGCATGAATCCTAGTAGGGTTTCTCCCTGCATGTATAGATCAGTATATAAAACCTCCCCAATCAATGCTGGCCAGCTAAGAAACACTCTACCCTTTACAAAGCTTCAGTCCACCCTACCATATGGTATTTCGAAGAAGACCAGCCTGAAACAAGTAGATACCTCTAAAAACAAAACCTTTCCATGCATTTGGCCCCAGAAATCGAGCAAGAATGCTGTCACCCTCCCCGCGCTCACACACTGCAGTTGCGCTATTTTCACGAACCAAACAAGTGGCTGCCCGATGACATCTTCGGGGCCTCACCTCATCACTCACTATCTTCCCTCCCTCTCTGAAAAACACGGCTCGGATTCACACTGCCAATGGAGTGGGGTTAGTCAATCTGCGCTATTAGAAACCTCGGGTCCTCAGCAAATCTGAGTGAGAATTCCCACTCTTTACCGCACAGCATCTGATAGATATGCAGTCGATCATGCTGCTAATTGGCTAAATCGGCGAGAATTCTCAAACGAGAATTTTGGATTTTGCTGGGGGGTCCGCGTTCTCTATTGAGTTTTCTACTTCCCACTGGTAACGTAGAGTTACATTCAAAGTACCCACGTTCAACTGCGCACACTTTCCATAGGATGGTTGATGGATGTATATGTACTCCGCTCTAACAGAGATCGTCGTCCCATGCATCTGACGCAAGTCAGCTATGCATGAACAAACTTTTGCGCATCTGCAGTCCCCGTGTCAGCACCACTCCGGGAGGGAGTAGAGTATGACTGTACTATACTCTACGACAATTCCGGAATCTTGAATAAAGCAAGCCGCTGTTAATCGAGGGGATTGGTAGTCCTGAGCGAGCGGGGTATCTTTCTTCACCAGTTGACGGTCCCCCCTTTCCCCCCACTGTAGCCTTGTATTCCTAACAGTTAAGATAAGTACACTCCTTAAACTGGCATCTTTTTGTCCCGTGCAATTAAGTCGCCGAAAATCATGCCCTATCACCCCGGTGTACGAAATGTGCCTTCTCGCACCCCTGCGAATATCTTACATTCTAGATTTTTATACAGCACAGCATACCCAAGGTAACACCACTGAAGCTGAAACCATGCCTGCTCGCCGACAAGGAAATCTCATAAACCTGGTTCATGAGTAGTCGAAGAACCCCAGAACTTGCTCTTTAACTCCAATATTGCAAATTAAAAGCTGGTAGGGTTTCTTTGCACCGGTGCGCACGGACGCTTTACAACAGCCTGGCTGGTCGTCTTTGCCATGACCAATATACAGGTCTTACTGGCTGCTCACTCGGTAGTTCAGCCCTACAAATTTTAAATGTTAAAATGGAGGAAGAACAGGATACCACATTCCGCTGAAGTTGAACACAAAGTATTATCAACATAATCCCCATTTAATGCCACGGAATTTCTTGACCGTCTATATATTCGACCTCCTTTAATATTAGATCCAACAATAATGTTGCAGCGCAAAGTACCTAGTAAATATTACCCCCAAAAGCAGACGCAGTCCCCAGAGCAAAGTAAAGTAAAGAAAGGCAGTCAGTCAGACCAAGATCAAAGCAAAGCAAAGAAAATCCAAAGAACAAATGCTAAAGCGCCAAACAAGTCCCACCTCAAAACACAAAAGAAACCAACAGATGTCTATGTAAACCCAAACCGCAACACCTCGAAATTCCCAACACCATACTCCCCCCATTCCTTTCCCCAGAGTCAGATATCCCATCAACCATTATACATACTTAGCCACCACACCAATCAAAGAAACACAAAGCTCGATTTCGCAGGCTGATGTTCATCATTGTCATCCTCCTCTTCACCTCTACTTCGCGCAATTGTCTCCTGGCTTGTCCCACCCACCATATCCCAGATCCCCCCCAAGTCTATCTGCTGCTTCTGCTCCGTTACCGATGGTGCTTGGATTTTAGCGCTTGTGTCATCCGCAGTCCTAGGTCGTCGCAGCGCAGGGGTGGGTGACAGCCCTCCAGCGAAGCCGCCGGATAGTGTATTCACCGAGGAGACAGAGGAAGGCATGGAAGAAATCGAAACTTTCGATGTGGATAATGTTCTGGTAAGGTTTGGCTTTCCTTCTATCTGGTCCTCATCTACCGAATGAATAGGAGTTTTAGATCGACGTCCTGCCCATCGGGACACTTCATCTAGGAGCAGCACTGATCGACCGCTCCAAGAGTGTCGCTCTATAGCCGTAGGGGTAGGCAATGGCGGAGGTTCATCTTCGACTGTTGTCCCGAACCGGAACGCTGATATTGAAGAAGCCCGCGAATCCCGCGACTGATATCGATCCAGTTCCGTGAAGCTCCCAAAAGCCGCCGAAAAAGGTGGTGCGAGATTTCTCGTCGAGCGCGAGGAGCTCCGTCGCCGACCACTGTTAAATGCCTGCCTCAATCTTCCACGCTTTGCGGGGTTGAATTGGCTTGCTATGTGTTCTGTGATGTTCTGCCCCTGCTCCCGGAATGAGAATGATGTTCGGTTAGAGTGCTGTTTGGGGTGGACACTGTTGGAGGCAGCGAGATTTGCCTGAGTTAGCGCAGTAATGTTGGGATAAGCCACTGCAATTTTCTTTGCAGATGTCGGAGGTGGTGGTGGTGGTGGTGGTGGTGCTAGTGCAGTCGTCTCGGCAACGCTCGTCGGGCTGATTGGTGAAAACTCGTAGTCCCCTATGGTAGTCGAAGGCGAAAGATCGGTATATAGAAAGAGGTGGGGTTGATGTAATGTAAATGGAATGTTCGTATTAAGCTTGGGGTAATTGAATATCTCCTTGTCCTCGTTACGAAGGGATAGACCGTTACTATCCCTCGACTGCCCTTGGCCACTCGTGCGGTCTTCGTATATGTCGTTGGACAGCTGGTTTCCAGTCAAACGTTCCAGTTTACTGATACTTGGGGAACTTCTATGTATGCTTGGAGCCATGCCGAGTGCAATCTCTTCCGCATGCGCACCGCCCAAAGCAGCATCAGAGTTGCTAACTTCGTAGCCAAGTTCGACACTTGCTACCCTTCGCTGCAATTCTTGTCCGACACTACTTTCCGAATCCCAAGAACGTGGTCGATGTGTCCTCCAAGCCGCGGGTTCCGGTGACCTGATGTTCTGCGCAGCCAAATTCCCCCCCTTCCATGGATGCGAACTCTTCGATATCTCGACAACCCTCGCAACCGGTGTATTGGATTCCAAGTCCCTCCCTCGCCATGTTCCATCTCTGAAACCCGTCTCCAGCCGCCCTGACGCGCGCCGCTCCCCCCGTCGCTGCCGCCTCTTGTACGCGCGGAGAATCATAAAAACTGCAATGGCGAATATTATAAGCACGACTACCGTAATGACCGTTACCGCAGCTTTTGGGAGGACTGACTCGGTCGTGGAACTGTTATTGTCAGTCCGTTCTGACATCGCTCTTCTTCTTCTTCTTCTTCTTCTTCTTCTTCTTCTTCCGTACTACTCCACTCTTTGGTGCCCAAAAATTGTTCGGCTTTAGAAAATCTCCCGAGATGGGGCTGGGGTGGCGGTGGGATTCCTCGCCTTCGTCGTCGTCGAACTTGAATACTGTGAACTGGTACTAATTGCTGTTTGTCTGCTACCACTGATACCCTCGGTAAAGTCGGTTCTGTCCGGATCCTGTTTGACGATCGACCTAGCCTTGTACAACGGCGCAGAATCGAACGCGGTACAGGAGGTCGGAAAGACGTCCGTCGTTTAGAGTACACACGAGAAGAGGAGTATCTATGGTAATTGACAAGTGGCATTCCGCGTCGGGGCGTGTGAGGAATCGAAAGATTCGGTAGTGATGTTTTAAAAAAGCGTTATAAAAATTGCAGAAGTGGAATCAAACAGCCCAGTATCGGATCCACGAGGGAGTGATTAGAATGAAATATGTAACGGACGAGAAAGATTGCAGGGTGAACGGAAACTCGAGGCGAGCTATTGGTCTGTTTGAACTGCTGCAGCGGTCGGTGGAAGTGGGGTAGATTGATATATGCGCTGCAGTCTCAGTGTCAGACGGTGTGCCAGCACGCTGTAATAGGATGTGCCAGCTAAAGATGTGAACTAGCGATTCGTGTAGATGGTGAATATATACCATGCACCAGTTGTTGATGCATGGGACATGAAGACAGAACAGAGGAGACCAAGCGTGCTTCCAGCGGGGCGTGTGCCAGATACTTGTACTTACTTGTGGTAGACGAATCAAAAGATGGTGGGGAGATTCGGAAGCACGGATAGACCAGTGATGGGGGACGCGGGGATGGTTGATATTAAAGACACATTTAAACCATCACCATTTAGCCATTCAACCATCCACCTCGACCACCCAGGGATTATCCGTCCGTGGTGTTGAGATGCACAGCACGATGATGTGGTTTTGCTTATGCTTGTTGGATATCCAATCAGTGTGGGAGCTGTAAACTTTAATCCTTGCTGCTGCGATCCCATGGTTCTTCGCTGACCCTCTTCTGGACATCCAACCGTGCACCAAGTTTTGAAACACTCAAGTCGATCAAGATCGCGTTTCAGCTGCAGGCAGCAGCAATCCTTACCCTTCTGCACAGAGCCGTCGTTAGGTGCGGCTGGCTGCCATGGCTCGGACAACTTCTGCAAGTCAAAAAACAATCGAGTCCTGTACGGCACTTGTTGTGCTGCACAGAGTAGGTATACACGGCAGGTACTTCACAGAGTGGTCGGCAATAAGCAGTTTAATCTCCCGTGGCATCACAAAAAAAGTCGATAGCTCTTTCATGTACTCACTAGGGGATACGGCAGACTTTCGATCTCACTGTGTGCCAAATTTGAACGTCAAAAGCAAAGAGCAGAGCGGAATATTCCATCCACGTGGAAACGCTCTCCGCAACAGCAGCTAACGAGCGCTGAGACAGTGGCTTTTCGAGAATAAATAAACCTCCCGGTTTGTTTGTTTGTTTTACTTCTTCGTCTTCATCTTCTCGCCAAAAACCATGTGCCAAATTTGAATGTCAAAAGCAAAGACCAGAGCAGAATATTCCTTCCACGTGGAAACACTCTCCGCAACAACTAACGAGCGCTGAGACATTAGCTTTCGAGAATAAATAAGGTCCCGGTTTGTTGTTTGTTTGCTTCTTCATCTTCATATTCTCGCCAAAAACCATATGAATACGGCATATTATATTGCACTTTGGGAGTTGTATACCTGCACTTTGCAATTGTGTGGCGTCTGCGCTACTTCTTGGAACTTGTTATAAGTAACCACGCTGAATGCGGACGTGGGGATGAACGTTGAACAAGGCTGAAACATGGCTTCTAATTCTAATTGTGCACAATACGGTTCAAAGTGCTCAATTGACGGGGGAAGTTCTTCTCAATTGCCAGATGTATAAAACATTGTTTTTCTGAGTTGCTTCAGGCAACACCGCGCGGTGGCGACCATCGGTCTCCCCACGCTCGCCGGCCAGCGAGATACGGTAGGTATGTGGAGTGGACATGCCACCTATCGTACGTTCTACATTCCTATATCGTACTCTACTCTATGTTCTTCACATCATATATCCTGCCTTGCCGCCCATAGAAGTTCGTTCCTACCTACTCCACGCAGCCCTGCAGAACGGCAACCTCCGGAAGCAGCGTCACAATGTGTATCAAGACCAGGTTCTCCCCCCGTCAGTAATTTCCTAGTAATCCTCTTGCAAAGCAACGAGTTTCCAGATTGTCTTTCCCTCGGGTGTTGTTAAACGATACCCTCAGAATCCGTCCAATGGATGTTAAAAGCCGAAACAACCTGCCCCCCACATAAGTTGTCATCTCACTCTAGAGGCGCCAAGCCAAGCCATCCATGCCTTCTGGAAGGTTCTATCTATTAATGTCACCTGCGGCCCCTGACTCTGATCTACACTTGCTTCTTTTTGGACAGGGGATTAACGTGACGGCTGCAGAAACAAACCAGTGTAGATTGGTTGCTTTATTTGTTGTGTCGGGTGAACCCGCTGCTATTGATAAACCCAGCCTACTCTCAAGGCCACCCCGTTCTGCTGTAGAGTACCACCTCCCAAGGCTGCAAATAGAGTACCTCTTTGGTACATTTACCAAGCAGGCAACTCACATTCAAAGGAAGGATTTCTGCCAGCCTTGAAATGAGATGAGAAAAAGTCAAAAAGAATCTGCGGAGAATACGTGTTATCGCCGAGTAGCTACAGGAAGTTTCAATGAGATATTTTTTTTTCGATACCCCCCCTCCTTCCCTACCAGATCGTAGATATCGACAAACGTTGTTTCATCGACAGTAGTTACCGAACATATATTCTGTAGATACCATGATGTACTGGGCGCAAGAGCTCACCTCGCGGGGGAGGAGCTCAAGAGCGAGTTTGATTTCGAGCTAATCTCATATCTGAATCATTCACGTATCTACTAGTCACTCAACTGGTGGAGAAAGACACTGCACTATATGTCAAAGTAACATCGAAATCTACCTCAGCGCTTTCACTGCCTCAGGTAACATGCAGCGACAGGAATCCCACGGACCATCTGTATTCGCAACAACAAAGACGGGCGATCTCCTCGCCGTGCTTATACTGAAGCGAAAACAATATAAGTATACTCCTTGGCATCAAAAAACCCCTGGACATATTGCAATCAAAAGTGACCATCGCGGTCGTTCATAAAACAGTTACGAAAACGAAGACAACGGTTTGCCAGCCGTCTCTAGGACTACAGTGACAGACCACCCGATTGCGAATACCCCCCGGTTGCGAATTCCATACAAACCACAGCTGCAGCACAACCCTTGTCGAGATTTAGCCAAGCAAAACTACTAGATTCGCAACTAGGTGATATTCGCAATCGGGTAGTCACCGACAACCGTTAAGGAACTGATTCCATCCGTCTTCATCACAACTGTAGATATACATATACGCCCATGGCCAGTGTGGCACCACAATTCTCTACAAACCCCGTACGTAATTGTCTGTAACATCCCCTTACCTTGAGTCTTGAGGTAAACTTCCATGTTTTCCAAGTTTCCTCCCATCGGATTGAATTATTTCCGGGTTTTAATGTTCTCTTGGCAAGTTAGAGACGGTACCTAACTTGCCCATGTATCCCGGCATCTCGCAGAAAACTCCATCACTCTAAATATGCCGAACCTAAACTTCTAGATCTCGGCCTAAGCCCTAGGCAAAAGTCGTGGTGTCGTGAAGTGGAGAGGCTACATCTAATTTCTGAGGAACGATTGCCGAGGCTTACACTACGAAATTACCGAGCGGTTAGAGGCAAACATGCAACGTTTCGGCTGGGTGCTTGGGTATCTGTCAATGCGAAGAGGCCCGTGTCACGACTATGGGCAGACAATTGCCGGTATCAGTATCCAGATCTCCACACCCCTGATTTGCTAAGATTTTGTCATAAAACGGTGTGGGAATCCTCCCGGGGTACCGGTCTGGATGGTATCTGCTTCGAAATCTCTGATCTACATTGTACGTCAACGGTTGGCGATGATGTGTGGATGGCAGGTACTAATAGGGATGGGAACTCGAAGAAATGATCCACACATACTTCACAGTGTTTCAGTTTCTTTCCGCACACACACAGACTTAGGATATATTAGTGTATGTAAACTCCGCAATTATGCTATCTTGCAAAAGCTTATTTCTTTCGCCTCCAGTCACGGGGAAATTGCCGGCTGACGCGGACAGCATTTCTCTAGACTAGCTAATATATCGATCCGGAGCGGAACGGAGAATTTTATGCGGCCGGTGCATAACAGTAGGATTTTGTTTGACTTGCTAGTAATGCATAGCCCGTTATTCCAGGTAATAGAAATCGGGTACTCACATGATTGATGAACGTTTTAGACAGCAACCATGACGAAGCTTGGAAATCACAAATATCACGGGGCTCTAGAACTTCCTACGGGAACCTACACATCCTGAGACAAAGCAAGGGGTTACAATACCAAGGGCGTTATCTCAACTCGACAATCCCCCCACATACTCCCTCGATCAGATAGATGTAGTCCAAATCTAAAGATTGGAGAGTGCACGGAAATCTTCTCTTCCACGGCCCAGGTGTACTTTAAGTCATCAATGTGTCCCCCCAAGGTGTCTAACATAGTAACTTCAACACTTCTTGGAGTTGGGGGTGCGGTATTTTGCACATACCCACGCGGCCCACGTTTTCTGGGTTTGTGTGTCACCCACAAGTGCGTGAATAAGATAAAGTGATGACTGCCTGTTGCATACTCTGGATACTTAGTATGCTTACCTCGAGCGCATTGACGACGATCGATAAAGGGTGTTGGGTCGGCGTGACGTTAGTTTGTGCTGCTGTGAACTAAAGATATCTATACGCGGTATACTGCACCCCTCCGCTGCTAAAAAGATACATGGACGGTGGCGCCTGCATTGCTCTAGTTTCCCCATAACAAAGGTTCTAGACAACCCCAAGCCCTAAACCCGTGAAGGTAAAGAGGACATCTCAGTTCCTCGACTTGCGAGTCTGAACTTCGACCTTACAATCACACCTGCAATTTTGTAAGGCAGACACACGACGATCCAGAATTTCCCTCAAATCGATATCTCGCCCCCACTCGCGGTATTGTACAGTACAGTAATCCCTCTCTCCATCTCTTCCTCCTACTTATCCGCAGTCGTAGACCCCCCAAATAGTCGGAATAGCTGCGGTAGAGGAGAAGGGCGAACGTCTAACATTAGCAGCCCGAAAACAAAGTCCTCGGAGAGGCTGATTAGAATCACCAGTCATCATTCGGTGCTGTATCAAAGCTCTCACACCAAGTCCTTCTCATTCTCTTTTTTCTAGTAAAAGCCGTCCGTATGGTCACTACGTCTTCGGTGACCAACCAGCAAATATCGCCCTTCCTGCAGTCCTTTCTCTACCCGTTTCCTTTGAATTTTCCTAGCGATATCTTACAAATCACAATCGACCACATTTCCTTGGATCATTGTAAAGTAGCTTAATGCTTTGTCCCGTGCCTGGCCGCATGCTAGATCATACCTCGCTTCGCAGAGCCGTTGTTGACTTCGAGTGGTAGTTAATAGACTACTTTGGTATCACTCTGCCCACCTCTCTAGCTCAAGTTGGTAGGATCTTCGCTGGTGGTAAACCGCAACAAATTCCTCCTACATGAGCGTGTAGGGATACTAGAAGATGTCGTGCGTTCAGTGTAGATTGCGCTTGCTAGCTCACGAATACACGCGCGGTACAGTGAATGGATAGCTCGGAGACGTGCCGTCCTCAAGTGCACTTTGAGTGTGGTCAAGGGTGGAAAAGACAAACGCACTTGGAGGGTGACTAGCGCCAGGCGAACCCGGAGTATGATCGGGCGTGGAAAGGACAAGCGCATTTGGGGGGCAACTAGAATCAAGTGAACTGGTAACTAACCCTAAGTCGAACGAACCTACACTAACCGGTTCAGTGGGGAGTTAGATCTGCCTGCGGACGGTGACCAGTTACCCACCATGAGAGTCTGCCAGAGTTCAACAATTCGCATTTGCCAATGGGTTTGCAGTGATGGAGCCCTAAGTCGACCCAGCTACAACCGCCATGTTATGAAAAGCCCGCCGACTTGCAGTACAGCATCTACCTACAAAAAGCGATCTTCTGATAGCTTCGTAATAGGCAGGGCAAATGAAAGAACTGTAGCACATGGATGATATTATAGCTATAGCCACTCAAGGCTCGGAACATGCAACTTAGAGTTTTAAATTATTGGTGCATAGTTCCACCCAAGCTTAGTCTCTCTAACTAGACACACAAGAGAATTTACAGGTAGTGGTGTACATAGGAAGAATTACTGTGTATCTAACCATTAACGATATTGAGTAATTGCAACTTAAAATGCCAGGAGGGATAATGGCGCCGCGAAATAGATACTCAGATAGTAATTCCCTGAGCAAAGTTCCCCGTGAAATACCCTAATGTTTCCCTCCAATGGACACAATATATTCTGGTAGACCTCCTTTTTGAACTCATCACTCTCGAAATCACTATCTCGGTGATCTAGGCCGAGGATACATCTTCGAACTACATCCGCATAACTCTTTCCCGTATCTGTGTACAACTATTCAACCAACTGTTCCGCAGCCTCAAAAGTACTGATATCGGGCTCATGAACATCACAAGCCACCTCCACGCGAAGCATTTCAAACGGTGATGCGTACCATAGTTCCAGTAGGGCGATTCCGAGCGAGAGCAAACTTTTGTTGCGCCGTATGAGTCGGGATTTCGTCTTGGGTGTTGAAACAGATGAGTCCGCAGGGAAACAACTTCGCACCAACGGTTTGTCGATGAGAACACCACCGCCGCTCCCAAACCCATCGCTCCCGTCAAGAAACAGGATATCTTCACTAGTCCAGTCTTCGCACAACCACTCTGAATCGTAGAGCTGCATAATCGAGGAGGCAAGCTTTAATCCGAGTAACAACTGGTCCTCTGTGGTCAAGGTCCGGCGAGACCGTCGGGAAAGTAGGCTGCGGAGGGATACAGTGCGGTTCGGCTGAGCGACCGAGGGTTGTTTCGAAGATGACCCGACGCGATACCGCCTCTTGCTGCTGTCAACGAGAATTCCCAAGCAGGAGTTAGTGTGGTCGTCATTTCGGATTGCTCGGTAGAAGTCTTCAATGACTTGAGCGGTCTGAATGGACCTAGTTTCGGAGACATCTTCTTTCTGCGGGATAGGGCATATCGCCAGTGGAGGGATAACAAGGCCTTCTTGAGGCAGAACCTGAATGCCGCTCCACCAGACTCCGTACCTGAAGAGCTCGGCGAAAATGACACTCTTTTTTGGGAGAATTTCGCCAATTTTCGCGGAGGTAGTGGGGTTGTCTCACTAGTAGATATCGTGAGTAAACCTGAACTGTAACTTGGTGTTAGCTGCCACTTACCTGTCCGTAGTTAGATGTACATTCCGTCCATGAACAACAGTTAAGGACTCCATACTGGAAACCACGCTGGGGTAGCTAGAGTTCGTCCTGAGTTCGACGGATTTCATTCGAGAAACGTGAACGGTCTCGCTCTGTTTTAGATTCGCAATCGTGTCTCCATCGTCACTATCGACCCGCTCAAGTTCAAGTTCCCGCCATGGAACTGCCTTTTGTTTCTGCTAGTCGAGAGGGAAAACACACTTGAACCGTAGATCAGCGTTCGATTTTGTGTCGGTCTTAGTGGTTTCATCCCTCCTAACCTCCAACAGCAAGCAGGCTTCGTGTGATGTCTGACATTTGCAGCTTGGACTTTCGAGTTTCTCCTTTAGCGTACCATATATCGCCACTGTGTGGGCTTATACTCGCTTGTGGTTTATATTCCGAATTCGAGCGGTTTGCTCCTGGCGGTAGCTCTTCAGAATTGCCAGGTTAAATCTCTTGAACAGCTTCCGGGGGTAACGTTTGTTCGGCTGCACTTAGGTCAGATCATAGCCATTTCATGTAGCCTGGCACGTGCAACATCGCCCTCTTTTGGAAACTTCTTCTTCAATTCTTCAAGAACAATATTCAAGGTCTCTGCCGCTTCTGTAAACTGATGGATACATGTCGGACGCAGTCGAGATTATAGTTCCGCTTGGACAGCTGCTGATTCCAAATTTCCGGCGTGGGATTTGGGAGCAGATCCGAAAGTTGCTCTGTGCCCGCATCTTCGAAGAGGTTCTCGCAAGTGTTGATGAACTTGGCGTTTTCCATGTCGAGCTCTCGGATAAACTCTTTTAAGAGCGATCGGTAGTGTCGCATGTCTTGTAGTAGTATCATTAGCGTTAAGATAACTGTAGCTAGTTCGAGCGTATCTCAAACCTTGCACTTTCTCGCATCCATTGTGGTGGAATTTCAATCCTTCAATCGCAAGCGGAAAGACAGCTAGCGCGACGCCAACGATCTTGAACCCACTCGCCATGGTAGAACCAAAATCGAGTACTTGAGGTATATTCTCCCTTCCTCTCGTCGGCGGTCGTAATCGGTGAAGTTATCGAACTGATTTCGGAACGACAGGAGACCCTGACGCTGCTTTCATGCAAAAGGAGCAACAATGAGCGGGACAAGGGCTCTGAGAGTGCGCTGTGAGGCTGCAAGAAGCCTGTATAAAGAGTGCAGATGGTTAAAAACACAGGCTACAGTGTACCACTTCCATAAGCGAGAGAGGAGTGGGGTCCGCCTTGACGCGACGTCTCTCGTGGTTCTGTTCACAATGTAACCCATCTTTCACCTCTTTCTCAATCCACCTTGATGTTATCTTTCTAGATCTGAGATGGAGCTACACCAAGAGAGGCCGTCGATCTTCTCATTCTTTAGTCTCTGCAGTCGGAGCTTCGAGAGCTCGATCTCGGTACTTAAAGATGCGAAAAACGAATTCCACAAACAACTGTCGATCTCGGAACTTGAAGACGAAAGGGGACGCTTTCGGATTCTGGGCGGCGAATTCCGGCGCTCATAGAAAGGGACTAGTTTCTCTGGATCACAAGTTGCGATACTCAACCCAGATCCACATGAAGATCACAGACCTTTTGCAAGAATTGAATACTGCTCTTCAGAACGGTGCGTCGGTTTTACATCGCTTCCCCCGCCGGAATGGCTCTAATGCAGCTTCAGTTCTTTCAAATATTCGCCATGACGATGTCAGTGAAGATGAAGATTCGGGCTCAGAATCATCTCAGGACGACGATAGTGAAGATTCGATTGGCGAGCTGGATGTTCAAGAGGAACTTCCATCCACCACCCCTTTGTAATACGACTTCAAAGATGTTTGTCATGTAATCACCATGCTATATGAACTCTCAGCCACGATACTCAGGCGACCTGCACCGCGTGACCGACTGCAGAAGTACGCTGCCATCAACATCTCCCACTTTGAACCTTTCGATATTCAACATGTCGCCCACAAGGTTTGCGCCACTCAACCTCTGATTGACCGGCTTGGAAGAGCAAATACTCGACGAAGGCAGCTGCTGCGCTATAACGAGCAACGCCAAGATAAGATTGCTCGCTATGTCGACAAGGACCTGGAAGCCAGCCCTTCGAAAATCAACGACCCGCCAGTAGTCCCTACCGGTGGAGCGAGCTAGTTTGGAAGCGAGACCGTTTTCACAGGGACGCTATCTCAAACAGCCGTCACGACTTACAAGGGTGTTGCGGATACTCCAAATATTGTAGGAATTGAATCCGACACTGGTCACTCTCAAACCTCCTTTGCAGCCTCTCTTGGAGATGACGTGGAAGGTCCACTCCATGTACCGGAACCTCCTAATCCAAGGAAGGCGTACCGTGGCGAGCCATTTCGGTGCCCGTATTGTTACGTCATCATTAGTGTGAAGGGCTCAAGAAGCTGGAAGCAAGTCTGCAATTCGATTATTCCTTTCTTCTGTTGCATCGTGATCAATGCTAAATGATTTCGGGGCAGAAAGCACGTTTTCAGAGAGCTGAAGCCTTACGTGTGCACTTTCGAAGACTGCCGCAATCCGGATCAGCTGTTTGGCAGCCGGCTTGAGTGGTATGAACACGAGCATTGGCTTTATTGGAGGGAATGGTGCTGCAACTACTGCAATACGACATTTTCTACCCCCGTAGAGTTTGGTAGACATATCGACACTAGACATTCTGGGATGATTCCAGAGTCCAAACGAGATTCCTTCATCAAGGCGTGCGAGCGAGGCATACTATCAGAGCAAGAATGCCCTCTCTGTCCAGGTTCGGCAGAGGATCATACTGCGGTCAGGTATACACCAACCCGGCTTCGCAGGCACCTCGCGCGACACATGCAGCAGATCGCCCTGTTCGTTTTGCCAAATACTCGTTATGAAAATACCGATGACGAAGTCGCATCGGACGCCAATGGAACTCAACGTCCGCGCAAAAGCGTGGAGGAAGAAGGTAACCAGTCAGATACCGACAAAGACTCGGATGAGGAGGAATCTAATTTGGACTTTGAGTCAAATCTTTCCTGGGTCGATTCTGAGGAGGGCGGTCCTGGGTCCCGCTACGAGAAGGCCCTCAGTCCGGAGCATCCAGATACAGTAGGTGCGGCCAACAACGTAGCAAATGTGCATAACGATCAAGGAAAACACGAGGAAGCGTTGCAGTTATACGAAAGAGCTTTGGCTGAGTACGAGAAGACCCTCGGAGAGGACCACCCGACTACCCTCGACACCGTCAACAACATAACCATGGTGTTCGACAACCAAGGAGAGTACATCAAGGCACTGGAATGGTACCAGCGTGCCCTCGATGGCAAGGAGAAGACCCTCGGAAGGGACCATCCGTCCACCCTCGCTACTGTCAACAACATGGCTATAGTGTTCAACAAGCAAGGGGAGTACATCAAGGCACTAGAATAGTACCAACGCGCCCTCGATGGCAAGGAGAAGACCTTCGGAAGGGACCACCCGTCCACTCTTGACACCATCAACAAAATGGCCGTGGCGAAGGACTGTCTTTCCACCCTCACCAGCTCAGACATCAACGCTCAGGGAGGCCATTAGCAATACTCAACCCAAATCACCTCCCGCAATTATATATGGCAGCTATATGAAACGGGCTCACCTTTGAAAGCGCCCCGCCGATACTCTCAGCTTTTGATTACCCCAGCCGCGAAATCATCACCGAAACTCAAATCAATACTAGCCTAGCTCCCACTACGGAGCCATCTTCGTGCTCCACAATCAGGATCGCAGATTCGCCAGCGGTGGATTGGCTGTAGTGTTTCGATGGACGCAAAAGGTTATGGACGTTGTTTGGGCTAGAATTTGATGATCTAGGCGACTAATGGGAAGGTTATGTATGAAGTATCAACAGTAATGTAGCATCAGTAAGTAGCTCAATAGCTTAGGTGCACGTAGGATATAGGTAAATGTCAAGATATCAACAAACCCCTCACCACCACTTCTCACAATAAACCCTCTCCTTCTCCACCCCCAACTCCTCCAACACCCGCAAACAAAACTCCGTAAACCCCTCGGGACCACACACAAACACCAAT